>Ga0247730_1000098_pt1 | contig 90141 bp, 86 predicted proteins | sample UWRJL073202C2_FD_180959 | JGI IMG/M metagenome (GOLD analysis project Ga0247730, IMG submission 180959) | Plant litter microbial communities from Arlington Agricultural Research Station in Wisconsin, United States - UWRJ-L073-202C-2 | ecosystem: Environmental > Terrestrial > Plant litter >...
TCCAGTTGGAGTATTATCTGCGACGGGTTCCTTGGTTTTCAATAAGCTTGAAATCACTGGAATACTAATTAATAAACCACAAATTAAAATTCCGAAAAATAATGCTTTCAGAGTTGTTTTTGGATTTTGCTGACGCAATTGATACGCTCCGTATTCTTTGTTTCTGCCTTCGAAAACGAGGTCTAGCCAGCTGTTTTCATAAATACTTAGTTTTGACATGGTTGCATAGTGTTAAAGTTAAAGTAGAAATCATTTCACTGGCTATTGATTATTTTAAAAATTAACGTAAAAAGGAATAAATATATTGTATAAAAGGTAATTTTTTATTACATTTTTAAAATATAATTTAATTTTGTACTAATAGTTTGTGTAGTAAACTAAAAAAAGCAACATTTTTAGAATGTTGCTTTAAGTTGTTTTTGATTCTATTTTAAAAAGAAAATTTATCTTTTGTTTTTAATAATCTCGGCTAGCAGTTTTTTTGCACGAAGCAATTTTACTTTTACGTTGCTCAAAGGTTCTTCAAGTTGTTCTGAAATTTCTTGATAACTCAATTCTTGAAAATAGCGAAGTTGTATAACTTCTTGATAGTGAGGTTTTAATTCTTTAATAAATTGAAGCAATTGCGACAAGTTTTGTTGTGTAATCAGTTGGTCTTCTGCTGAAGGCGAACTGTCGGCAACATTATAAGCTTGGTTGTCTTCTTCATCAGTAATGTCAATAAAAAGTGTTGATTTCTTTTTGCGAAGCATATCGATATGTACATTTTTTGCAATCGAAATTAACCAAGTATTGAATTGAAATTCGGGGTTATAAGTGCTTATTTTGTCAAAAGCTTTGGCGAAAGTTTCAATAGTAATATCTTCGGCATCGGTTTCATTTTCAGTACGTTTAAGCATAAATCCATAGACTTCATTCCAGTAATGATCCAACAGTGAAGTGAAGGCAACCTGATCGCCAATTTTTGCTTTTTCTATCTGAATTTTTATTTCCAATGTACAGGTTTTGAAATGCTATTTGTTATAAAGATATTCATTTGCGTGAATATAAGTATGATCTCTATGACAGGATACCAATACATAACGTCTTTTTCTTTCAATTTATTTGCTGAATAACCTAAAGAAATCCAGGTAAAAAGATATCTTCCAGCAACAATTGGTACAATAATCATCCAATTAAATTGAAATGCAAGCAAAACAATAGCAAAAAATAAAAATAGAAATTGTGATAAATAAAACAAGCCTAATTGCACTCTGTCAAAAGGTTTGTAAAGTGCGGCAGTTGAAACATGCCGTCTTTTTTGGTCAAACCAAGTTTTGAATGTCTTTTTTGGTTCTGAAAAAGTAAAGCTTTCTGGCGTAAAACAAATTGTAGTATTTTTTGAGTTTGAAGCTTGATTGATAAAAAGGTCATCATCGCCAGAACGAACTTTCATATGGTCGATAAAGCCATTTACATTGAAAAATTCTTCTTTTTTATAAGCTAAATTTCTGCCAACGCCCATATAAGGCCTGCCCATTTTTGCCCAAGAAAAATATTGAACTGCCGTAAGCATTGTTTCAAAACGGATAATTTTATTTAAAAAGGATTTTGCTACTTTTTCATAAGCACCATAACCTAAAACAATAGTTTTGCTCATGGTAAATGGTGAGCTCATTTCTTTTATCCATTCTTTTGAAGTCGGATAACAATCTGCATCAGTGAATAAAAGATATTCGTTTTTCGCTGCCTTTATGCCTAAAGTAAGGGCGAATTTTTTATTTCCCCAGAAGGTTTCATTATTTTGGACTTTGACCAATCTTATGTTTTGATATTGTTTTTCAAATTCTTCAAAAACTTCTAAAGTATTGTCGCTTGAGGCATCATCAATTAGTATTATTTCATAATCTGGATAATTTTGCTCAGCTAAAAGTGGTATGAATTTAGTCACATTTTCTTCCTCATTTTTTGCGCAAACAATTACCGAAATTGGAATTCTTTTCGGAGTACTGATTTGTGGTTTTGCAAAAGAGAACTTTCCAAAAACAATAAGATAATAAAATAGCTGAACGGCTACAACTGCAATGAATGCATAGAAAATAATGGTCAACATATAAGCTTATCCTTTTTTTAAAATGTGTGCAAAGGTACGACTGAAAAGTGAATTGGCAATTAAATTATGAGGGAATTGAATAACAATACTTGTTTTTATTAATTTCAAATTTCTAAGAACTCTGACCAATTAATTTTTTCTGGCAAAGAAATATTTGATAATTCAATATGGATGACTCGTCGTCTTTTATTGTTAGAAGTTCTATTTGAGCCATGAAGAAGTAAAGGTTTCATGATCATGATGCCGCCAGCTTCAACCTTACAAAAGCTTTCTTTTTCGATTTTCCAATCAATAGTTTCTGGTCTGTAAATGTTTTTTGAATGCGATCCATCAATAACTTTTAGCGCACCATTATTCTCGTCAGTTTCATCCAAATGGATTCTGATTGTAAAAATATTTTCAAGAATATCGATTGTAGGCTGTACGGCAAATTGATTGTATTTTGAAGTCCATGAACTAAATCCTTCAATGCTTTCTTTTTTATCTACTGAAATTGTTAAGTCTTGGTGATAAGCTACAAACCAATTTGATTTTTCTGGTTTGTCAAAATAAATTGACTTTACAATGAAATAGTTCTCGCCAGCAATTGATTTGATAACAGATTTTAGTTTTTCATTGAAAACTAAAGATTTTATTTGTGGCAATTCTTTTAAAAATTGTCTTATCGCAAAAAGATCTTCTGACTTCCTAAATGTTGGATTTGAAGAATTTTGGGCATCAATAAATTTTCCGATATTGTTAATTTCTTCGGATGTGTAGATCGAGTTGATTATTGAAAAGCCCTTTTGTTCAATTTCATTTTTGGTTTCTTGAAATGCCATGTTTCATTTTGTGATTTCTAAATTTTATTGTCTAAATAACATTAACTTCTGCTTCAATTTCAATACCAAACATTTCTTTGATATTGCGCTGAATCTCTTTTGAAACATCTAAAATATCTTGTCCAGTTGCATTGCCATAATTTACTAAGACCAAAGCTTGATTTTTGTGAATTCCTGCGTCACCAAAGCGTTTTCCTTTAAAACCTGCTTTTTCAATCAGCCAGCCGGCCGGAACTTTTACTTCTGTTTCAGAAACGCTATAACTCGGCATTTCAGGATTTAAAAGATGAATTCTTTCAAAATCACTCTTTGAAATTATCGGATTTTTAAAGAAACTACCGCTGTTTCCTAATTCTTTCGGATCAGGAAGTTTGCTCTGGCGAATAGCAATAATTGCATTGCTGACATCGATTAGAGTCGGGACTACGATTTCTTTTTTGGTAAGTTCTGCAGCGATATCGCCGTAAAATATGTTGATTTTATGACTGTGTTTCGTCAACTTAAAAACAACAGAAGTGATTATATATTGATCTTTTACCTCGTTTTTGAAAATGCTTTCACGATAGCCAAATTTGCATTCTTCTTTAGTAAAATGCCTTGTCTCTAAAGTTTTAATATTTATTGCCTGGCAAGAAAAAAAAGTGTCTTTTATTTCAGTTCCATAAGCGCCAATATTTTGAATAGGTGTGGTGCCAACATTTCCAGGAATGAGTGACATATTTTCAATACCGCCAAAATCTTGACCAATTGTCCAAAGTACAAATTCATGCCAGTTTTCGCCTGAATTGGCTTGAACAAATACAAAATCTTCAGTTTGTTCAAGAATGAATTTACCTTTTAAATCGACGTGAATCACAAGTGCATCAATATCTTGTGTTAAGAGCATATTGCTTCCGCCACCAAGAATAAATTTTTTCTTATCTGGATTTTCTTCTAAAACCGTTTTTAATTCCTCAATAGAATTTACAGAAACAAAGTATTTTGCCTTTGCTTCAATTCCAAATGTATTGTATTTTTTTAAAGAAAAATTTGACTGAATTTCCATAAATGATCTAGCGTTTTTAAAGCTGTAAAAGTAATCTAAACCTTTTGGAATTCATAATTATTCTTCGGTTGTAAGAGCACGTTCTAAAAAATCATTTAGAGGCTTGAGAGCAATTAATTTTTTAGAAACCTTTTTTACGAAATCTTTATCCTTTAAAAGTACATCATCCAGTTTTTGTACAGCTGTAAAACTTTTTAATTTCAAAAATTCTATCGCTTCATGATCTTTTTCGTAGTCTTTTGGTGCGTTTTTTAATGAATTTGAATCATTTCTTTCAAAGTCTCCAAATTCTTTTTTGAAGTTTTTGTTTTCTAAAATCTCCTGTAAATCTTCATGGAAATAAGCAATTTCTTTACGGATTTTTTTTAAATCAACCGCATCAGGCCACCACACGCCGCCGCCAATAAAACTTTTTCCTTCTTCAATATGGATGTAGTATCCTGGCAGGTTTGTGTTTTTTGTGCCGCCAGAAAGCCAAATTCCCATGTGAGTTTTGTAAGGTGTTTTGTCTTTTGAAAATCGAATATCCCGCGCAATTCTGAAAGAGCAATTTTTTGGTTCCAAATGGCGAAGCGACTCGTCCATCGGAATCATTTCTTCCAAAAAGTTCTCAATTAATTTAGTATATTCTTTTTTGTAGTTTTCGTAGCGTTCTTTATTCTCGTGAAACCATTCTCGGTTATTATTTTTCTTTAAATCGTCAAGAAATTTCAGTGTTATTGGTGAAAGCATGAGTTGTCAATTGTCAATTATAAAATGTACTTTTTGTATCGAACAAGGTAGCAAATTTATTTTATTTCGATTGCAGTACTTTTAAAATTTTGGCATATAATTCTTCTTTGTTAATTGGTTTGATGACGATTTCTTGAATCTGCATTTTTTCTAAATCAGTCTCATTTATTGATGCGTCGCCAGTTATAGCGATAATTGAAGCTGATGAATTTTCATTTTTCATAGCTTTTATTTCTTTGATGAGCTCAATTCCTGAAACGTTAGCGATTTGCATATCTGTTAAAATAATATCGACATTTTCTTTCTCAAGATAATTTTTCAGCGCAATATCGGTATTGAAAGCTGAAACACTGCAATTAGCATCAGAAAGTATTTTTTTTACAATTGCAGTTACCATCAAATCGTCGTCTACAACTACTGCCTTTATTTGGCGTCCTTCAAAAAAGGCGCTTAATTTTTCTTTTGGAGATTGCTGTGTGTCGTGGGCTTTGTTTAAAATTAAGTAGAAATCAATCTCTGTTCCTTTATTAATTTCGCTTGAAACAGAAATTTCTCCTCCATAAAGTTCTACAATTTCCTTACATAAATTAAGTCCTAAGCCAGCTCCAAAACTGATTTGTTCTTTAGAATGTTTGCTTTGATAATATTTGTCGAGTACCTTTTCAAGGTCTTCTTTCGGAATTCCAACGCCAGTATCTTTTATTTTTACGTCAAATCTGATTTTATCTTCAATTTTAGTAAATAAGCAATTTACCGTAATATTTCCTTTTGAAGTAAATTTTAAAGCGTTTCCGATAATATTATAAAAAAGCTGGTGCACTTTTCCTTTATCGGCCCAAACTTCAGTTTTTAAGGACTCGTCAATGTTAGAAATTAAGTCAATTTTTTTTGCATCTGCTAAAGATTTCAGGGATCCTAAAATAGATTCAATTTCATTTTTCAGATTTACTTTTGAATCATATTGAACTAATTTTCCGTTTTCATTTTTAAAGAAATCTAAAATTTGGTTAACCGTAATTTGAAGTGAGTTTGAGGTGAAATGCAATAAATTGACTTCGTCATTATTTGAACTTTCTTTTTTGGAATTCTTCAATTTGTGTGTTATGTTCGAAATAATGTTTAAAGGAGAACGCATTTCGTGACTCAGCATTCCGATGATTCTGTTTTTAAATTCAAGATTTTTTTCAGTTTGGGCTTTTGATAAAGTCAGATCTTTTTCATAGAGATAAGAATAAATCGAATAGGCTAAAAGTAAAAGTGTGCAAATTGCCATTGACGAAATTAAAATGATGATCAGGCTTTTTTTGCTTTTCAAATTATCCAAAGCGCCTGCAAATTGTTTTCTGTTTGAATCTTGAACAGATTCGTTGTAGAGCAAGATAATGTCTTGGCTATTCCTCAAGATTTTCTTATTGATGATCATTAATTCGCGGTCAATTTCACGTAGGCTGGAATAAGTATTCCTTAAGGTTCCAAACTCTTTTTGATAGTAATTTTTTGTGCTATTGAAAATGTTAAACATCTGTTCTTCTGGAGTTCCTATTTTCTCGGTATTTCCATAAGACATTTTCATAGAAACCTGAAGTTTTTCTTTTTGGACATCCATTTTTCCGGCCATTGCATTTCCAATTCTCGTGAAAAAACCTTTTTTGACTAAAGTGTCTTTTGATTGAATGGTGTCATATTCTATTGAGTTTAGAACGCTTTCGTAATCATAATTTCTAAGCTGAAAAATATTCGGTCCTTTTTCTGAAAGCGGTAAAATTCTGTCCTTAATTAAAGAATCAAGTTCTTTTCTAAGTTTCATTATTTCTCTTTCCTTGCTTTTTTTGATTGAAATATTTTTCGAAAATTCTTTATCGATACTAACAAGACTGTTTAAGCTGTCTAAATACATGCTCATTTTTAACAGTGAATTTCTGTAGTCGACTAATGAATTTGGTGTGTAATCGTGCAGATATTCCATAAAGGAATTTTCAGCATCGAAATAATTTTTTGTGACTTCGTTAGAATATTTGAAAATTAAATTTTGCTTGCTAGTTTTTTCAAAAGATTCTTTGAGTTCATTTTCGTTGCTATTTTGGTTAAACCATAGCACAAAAATTACAACTTGAATCAATAATACAATTAAGAATAGGGAGAGATGGATTGTTTTTCTGTGTTTTAAAGAGGCTAGCATTTGTTGTGAATTTAAATTGTAAATGCATTATCCAGACCATAGATTTATCTAGTTAAAAATAGAGACATAAATATCTGCATTGTTTTGTTTGGTGGTAATTTTAGGTAGAATGTTTTAAATCTATTTTCAAATGTAAGAAAAAAGTTTCAGCTCAAACGAAATGTTCTTGTAGAATTAAATCGACAGAAAAATCTTAAAGATTAAAGATTTTGTAGCTTTGATGTGTAGATTTTATAATCGTTTCTGTTCTCTCAGGATGAGTATCAGAAATAAATAATTGGCCAAAATTATCATTATTAACCATTTCAATAATTTTCCCAACGCGCGTTTCGTCTAGCTTGTCGAAAATATCATCAAATAATAGAATGGGGTTCTGCTTGCTCTGCTGTTTTACAAATTCAAATTGTGCTAATTTTAATGCGATTAAAAAAGATTTTTGTTGACCTTGAGAACCAAACTTTTTTATAGGATGATGATCAATTTCAAAAGACAAATCGTCCTTATGTATTCCAGAACTTGTGTATTGCAAAATGCGGTCTTTTGCTAAATTTTCTTCTAGCAACACAATTAATTCTTTTTCATGCAATTGACTTTCATAAACTACCTGAACAGTTTCGGCATTTCCTGTAATCGCATGATGGTGTTTGTTGAATATTGGAAGAAAATCTTCTAAAAATTGCTTTCTTTTCTTGAAAATAGAACGCCCCAATTCATGCAATTGTTCATTATATATAATTAAGGTATCTTTTTCAAAAACATGATTGATGGCAAAATATTTCAAAAGCGCATTTCGCTGGCTGATAATTTTTTGATACTGAATCAGCTGTTGAAGATAATTTGAATCTAATTGTGAAATTACAGAATCAATAAATTTTCTTCTAGTTTCACTTCCTTCCACAATTAAATCGCGATCGGCGGGAGAAATTATGACTAAAGGAATAAAGCCAATATGATCTGAAAATTTATCATATTGTTTTCCGTTTCTCTTCAAAATTTTCTTTTGGCCTTTTTTTAAGCTGCATACGATCTGTTCGTTTCGGTTGTCTTTTTCAAATTCTCCATCAATAACGAAAAACTCTTCATTGTGCTTTATATTTTGAACTGCCAACGGATTAAAATAACTTTTTCCATACGCTAAATGATAAATTGCATCGAGCACATTGGTCTTTCCAATGCCATTTTTACCGACAAAGCAGTTAATTTTGCTGTCGAATTCGAAATTAGCTTCCGAAAAATTTTTATAATTGAATACCGAAATTTTTTTTAAATACATCTGCAAACCCCAACTGATAGTGAGAACTTTGTAAAAATTACCATCATTTTTTTAAGAGCCTGCAAATTATTGAAAAATAACGACAAAAACATCTTTTACATTTGAATAAAAATTTTATTTTTGCACCTCACTAAATTAAAAATTAATGGCAACGTATAATAAAAGAGGATATAAAGCTCCAAAACCACCAGAAGAAGAAAATGAATTCGAACAAGATCCAATTGATGCGATTTCAGAAAAAGACAGCACAACGGCTGGAGTTTTTAATTCTTTAGATGAAGGTGCTTCTAAAACCGAAGAATGGGTTGCGAAGAACCAAAAAGGGATCTTTATTTTTATCGGAGTTATTGCTGTTGCGGCGCTTGGGTATTTAGGATATAATAATTTTATAGCTGGCCCAAAAGAAAATACTGCTGCTGAAGATATGTTTCAAGCACAGCAATATTTTCAACAAGCTGGTGATGCAACAGATGTAAAAGTAAGCGATTCACTTTATGCACTTTCTTTAAAAGGTGCTGAAGGAAAACTTGGTTTTGTGAAAATTGCTGAAGATTATTCAGGTACTGACGCAGGAAATCTTGCAAACTATAATGCAGGTATTGCTTTGTTGAATACAAAAAAATATAAAGAAGCGATTGAATATTTAGAGAAATTTAAATCTGACGATATGATTCTTGCTGCAGTAGCAAAAGGAGCTATCGGTGATGCATTTTCTCAATTGAATCAGCCAAAAGAAGCTTTAGAGTATTATGTTAAAGCTGCTGAATTGAATAAAAATGAAGTTACAACGCCACGTTTCTTATTAAAAGCTGGTCAAATTGCATTGGTTTTGAAGCAAAAAGAAGATGCTTTGAAATATTTTACTGAAATTAAAGAGAAATATGAAACTGCTCAAGAGTCTCAAAATATTGACGCTTTAATCGGTTTGGCACAATAAATTTAGATTTCAGTTTTTAGATTTCAGTTTATCTAGTGCTATCTAAATTCTGCAGTCTGTATACTTAAAATATGGCTACAGCAAATAAAAATTTATCAGAATACGATAAAAATACAATCCCAAGCGCGAAAGATTTTCGGTTTGGGATTGTTGTTTCTGAATGGAACGACAAAATCACCGAAGGCTTGTTTTCTGGTGCAGAAAAAGCACTTTTGGATTGTGATGCGCTTCCAGAAAATATTGTGAGATGGAATGTTCCTGGAAGTTTTGAGTTGATTTATGGCGCAAAAAGAATGATTGATACTCAAAAAGTTGATGTTGTTATTGTTATTGGCTGTGTAATTCAAGGGGAAACAAAACATTTCGATTTCGTATGTGAAGGCGTTACACAAGGAATTAAAGATTTGAATATTCAAACCGATGTTCCTGTGATTTTTTGTTTGTTGACTGATAATAACGAACAACAATCGATAGACAGAAGCGGTGGAATTCACGGAAATAAAGGAACCGAAGCGGCAATCGCTGCAATAAAAATGGGTTATTTGAGACAGCAGTCTTCCTTATAAAAATAAAGTATTAAAATATTTTAAGGCCTATTTCTGTTATAAGAAATAGGTTTTTTTATGTGTAAAACTTTCTGATTTTCATAAAACCAAACTTTCAAATTTTAGCATTTATTGCGTAACTTTGAAAGTCAATCAAATTCATAGAATGTCGAGTATAATTCAATTGCTTCCTGACCATGTTGCCAATCAAATTGCTGCGGGAGAAGTCGTTCAGCGACCAGCTTCTGTAGTAAAAGAACTGCTTGAAAACGCGGTCGATGCCAAAGCCACAGATATAAAATTAATCATCAAAGATGCAGGCAAATCGCTAGTTCAAGTTATTGATAACGGACTAGGAATGAGTGTTACCGATTCGCGTTTGTGCTTTGAGCGCCATGCAACTTCAAAGATTCGTTTGGCAGAAGACTTATTTTCTTTACATACAAAAGGTTTTCGTGGTGAAGCTTTGGCTTCCATTGCGGCAATTGCTCATGTGGAAATGAAAACGAGACAAGATCAAGATGAACTCGGAACGCATTTGATTATTGAGGGTAGCAAATTTGTTTCTCAAGATGTAGCTGTTTTGCCAAAAGGAACTTCTTTCTCTGTAAAAAATTTATTTTTCAATATTCCGGCTCGAAGAAATTTCTTGAAGTCAGATACTGTTGAAAATCGCCATATTGTTGATGAATTTCAGCGTGTTGCTTTGGCGCATCCAAATATTCATTTCACAATGTATCACAACGGAAGCGAAATGTTTAATCTTCCAGCATCAAATTTTCGCCAGAGAATTGTAAATGTTTTTTCTGGAAAGACGAATGAAAAATTAGTTCCAATTCAAGAAAGTACAGAAATTGTAGGAATTCAAGGTTTTGTAAGCAAGCCTGAATTTGCTAAAAAAAATAGGGGAGAGCAGTTTTTCTTTGTCAATGATCGTTTCATTAAAAGTGGTTATCTCCATCACGCAATCATGGCGGCTTATGAAGGTTTGCTAAAAGATGGTTCGCAACCAAGTTATTTTATCTATTTGAATGTACCTCCAAATACAATAGATATTAATATCCATCCGACAAAAACGGAAATTAAATTTGACGACGAACATGCTTTATATGCCATTTTAAGATCGTCAATTAAGCATAGCTTGGGACAATTTAATGTGGCTCCGGTTTTAGATTTTGACCGAGATGCAAATTTAGATACGCCATATGGATACGAAGGAAAAGAAGCTTCAATGCCTATTATTCAAGTGGATGCAAATTTTAATCCGTTTAGAGATTCTTCGCCTGCAAAATCTTATAGTGGAAGTTCAGGCTTTAGCTCGAATTCAAGCTACAATTATAGCAAAAAACCAGAAACTTCAAGTTGGGAAGGTTTGTATGTAGGATTAAAACAAGATGTTGAAACGATCACGCCAATCGAAGATATTGAATTTGAATCGGAAGAAGTAACAGGTTCGCTTTTCAACGACAAAGAAATTGAAGAAACTGTTCATAGAACTTATCAAATTCATAAAAAATACATTGTGAGTCCGATAAAGTCGGGAATGGTAATTATTGATCAGCAACGTGCACATCAACGTGTTTTGTATGAGCAATTTTTGACTAATATGACGGTTCACCAAGCCTCGAGCCAGCAATTATTATTTCCTTTAAATTTATATTTTTCTTCTTTAGAAATTAATTTGATTGTTGAGTTACAGCTTTCATTGGTTAATACGGGCTTTGTTTTTGAAGAAATAAACGATGACAGCATTGTGATATCAGGACTTCCAGTCAATGTGTCAGAAAGCGAGGTTTCTATTTTATTGGAACAATTGTTGAGTGATCTCCAAGACGGAATTCCAGAAAGTAGTTTTAGCCAAAATGATTCGATTGCAAAATCAATGGCTAAAAGCCTTGCCGTGAAAACCGGAACTTATTTAACCGAAAAAGAACAAGAAAATCTAGTAAACGGACTTTTTGCATGCAAAGAACCGAACGTTTCGCCTTTTCATAAACCGACCTTTATCACGATGCGTGTTGAAGATCTTGATAAAAAATTTGCCATATGATGAACATCACCCCCATAGTCAAGCAATTGCTGATTATTAATGTAATATTTTTTATTGGTTCGCAGTTGATTCCTCATGAGGAAGCTTATCGTTATTTGTCGCTATATTATCCTGAAAGTGATAATTTTAAATTTTGGCAAGTTATCACTCATATGTTTATGCATGGAAACATTATGCATATTTTCTTTAATATGTTCGCCTTATTTTCTTTCGGAAGTGCTTTAGAACATTTTTGGGGTGCCAAAAAGTTTATTTTTTTCTATATTTCTTGCGGATTAGGAGCGGCATTATTGCAAATTGGAGTAAATTATTTAGAATTGCAAAATACATTGCAAGCAGCGACTGATTTGGATCTTGCAAATAATACGCTGCATCAAATTTTAAATATCAATTTTTCAGATGGTACCCATTATAGATCTGATTTGTTTTTGCAAGGTTTAGAACCGATTTTGCAAAATGTAGGTAAAGTTAATTTAGCAAATGAAACGAATATTAAGAGTTTATTTGAGGCTGCAATGCTAAATCAGACACCGATGGTTGGTGCTTCAGGAGCTATTTATGGCTTGCTAGTGGCTTTTGCTTTTATGTTTCCAAATTCAGAATTGATGATGATGTTTATTCCTGTTCCTGTTAAGGCAAAATATTTTGTACCAGGATTGTTGGCGCTTGATTTATTTTTAGGAGTTAGCGGAAAATCAATTTTTGGCGGTGGGGGTGGCATTGCCCATTTCGCTCACATTGGCGGTGCAATTATCGGTTTTTTAATGATGTGGTATTGGAAGAAAAACCAATTCAATAGCAATCGCTGGAATTAATCTTTTTATTTTATGGGAATTATTGATGACTTAAAATTGCAATATAAAAGCGGTGGAATAGCCATGCAGCTTATTTTTTGGAACATTGGAATTGGAATTTTACTTTTCTTATTTCGCTCTTTCGCTCCTGAGTTATTTGCGAATATTTTATATTGGCTCCAGCTTTCGTCACTTCCGTCTGACTTGCTTTACAAGCCTTGGACACTGATTACATATGCTTTTTTACATGCTGATTTTTGGCATTTAGTTTTTAATCTTTTGATTTTAAACTTTGCATCCCGATTGTTTTTGACCTTTTTTACACAAAAGCAATTCTTAGGATTGTATATTTTATCGGCTATTTTTGCAGCTCTTATTTTTGTTGCAACCTTTTTTCTACTTGGCATTGTTGCGCCTTTAATTGGTGCTTCGGCTGCAATTATGGCTATTGTGATAGCTTCTGCTACTTATGCGCCAATGTATCAATTGCGACTTTTGTTAATAGGAAATGTCAAGCTTTGGCACATTGCTGCAGTTTTTTTGATTTTAGATTTGATTCAATTGCCAAAAGATAATATGGGTGGTCATATTGCTCATTTAGGTGGAGCTTTCTTCGGTTTTTTATATATTAAAGTATTGCAAAATGGAACAGATTTGAGTTTAATTGTAACCAAAATTATTGATTTTTTTGCTACTATATTTAAGCCAAGTAAGGGAACTCCGTTTAAAAAAGTACATCGAAATCCAATCAAGCCACAACAAAAAACTCCAAGTAAGATTGTGACAAAAGACAAAACGCAACAGCAAATAGATGAAATATTAGATAAAATCAGCCAATCTGGTTATGACAGCCTTACAAAAGAAGAAAAAGAATTTCTTTTTAAAGCAGGTAAATAAATTTGTAAGTTTACAAGATAGTCAATTTCAAAACTTAGGTTTAAATTATGAAAAACCTTTCATGGTTCAATAAAGCAATGTTTTTTTTCAATATAGTTTTGACTGTATTGACTTTTGTTGCATATATTTTGCCTTTTTTGGCTCCTAAGTTATTTCCATTTTTATCAGTACTGACACTAGTTTTACCATTAATGTTGATCTTTAATTTGCTTTTTTTTATTTACTGGGGAATTCAAATGAAGCGTCAAATTTTGCTTTCTTCTTTAGTATTGCTTTTAGGCATTACATTCATCAATAAATTTTATAAATTTTCTGAGACTGATCTTCCTGTTACTGATAATGATTTTACGGTAATGAGCTACAATGTAAGACTTCTGAATTTATACAAATGGATTCCTCGTGAAGACGTACCTGAAACTATTGCAGAATTTATAAATGATAAAAATCCTGATATCTTGTGCATTCAAGAATATTCTGAAGGTAAAATTAATCTTCGTGCTTATAAGCATAAATATGTGCTCATGAAAGGTGAAAACACTTTGACTGGACAAGCTATCTTTTCTAAATTTCCAATTGTCGGAAAAGGAGATATTGTGTTTCCAAATTCAAATAATAATGCAATTTATGCAGATATAAAACGAGGAACGGATACTATTAGAGTATATAATATTCATCTTCAGTCAATTAAAATTACGCCGGATGTTCATGAAATTAATGAAGATATTAATGGCATAAATGAGCAAAAATCAAAAAAGATAATTAAAAGAATGAGTGAAGCCTTTAAAGAACAACAGGCTCAAGCAGAGATCATCATGAATCATAAAAAGAATAGTGTACTGCCTGAAATTATCTGTGGCGACATGAATAATAGTGCTTTTTCTTTTGTGTATCGAAACATCCGAGGTAATTTAAATGATACTTTTGAAGAAGCTGGAACTGGCTTTGGGAAATCCTATAATTTCAATTATTATCCTGCTAGAATTGATTATATTTTTGCAGACAAAAACATGAAAGTCAAAAAATTTGAAAACTTTCCTGATTTCGTAAATTCTGATCATTTTCCTATAATGACGCGTTTAGCGATTGAAAAATAATTTTTATACGATATATATCAAAAAAAGCTTCGGGTTATGATTCCGAAGTTTTTTTAAAGATTATAATTTTTGGTTTTTCAAATACTCCATTGCATAACGGCCTTCATTAAAAAGTAAATCCAAAATGCTTAAATTATTTAAATAACCATGTTTTTCTTCAAAAACTTGAGTGTAAGGTTCAAATTGGTAATTATCTTTTTTTCCATTGGCTAGAGGTCTAAAATCTGAAAAATCTGCAGCTTCATGGAAATATTCTGTAGTTTTTTTATGATCAAATTTAAATCCAAGGCAAGAAGAAATGATTTCTATTGCTTCAAAATTCAAGTCCATCAAAAATTTATGTTTCTTTTGGAAAATAGGAGCGAGATCGTCTTCAAAGTATTCAAAGAATGGAGAAGTTCGATAAGCGGCTTCTAATGATTTAAAATGTTGTTTTTGCCAGTCAAAAGCATCTTCAATTCGCACATCTTTTGTCTTTTGATGTCTACCAACTAAAGAATGTTTTACAGGAATATTCAGCAATTGAACTCCATTTGGGCTATAAATATACATTCTATTTCGATTCGTCTGTTTTTGGAAATTATCTTCCATCTCAAATGTGATCGACTCAGCTTGAACCATCGCGGCAAATTGGCTTATTGATGGAAAATAAGTTGGATGAATTAAAATATTCATGCTTAATCTTAATATTTAGACGCTTTTCTTTTCTTTCTTCTGATTACAAAATCTGCGATAAAATAACCTGCCAAAAGAATTACAAAAATCAAGAAATAAGATACTGGCTGCCCATTACCTCCAACAGTTGTGAATAATCTTTCCCATCTGATTTTGTCAAATGCTTTTGACCATGGAATTGTTGGATCTAAACTCAGCCAGATAAATACTGGTTTGCCAACGATATGATCTGCTGGCACAAATCCCCAATAACGGCTGTCTAGAGAGTTATGACGGTTGTCACCAACCATATAATAATAATCTTGTTTAAAAGTATAAGAATTGACAATTTTATCATTAATTCTGATTTCTTCTCCAGTTACTTTTAAATCATTTTTCTCATATTCTTCAATGATTAGCTTATAGAAAGGCAAAGATTCTTTGTCTAATTTGACTGTTTTTCCAGCTTGTGGGATATAAATCGGACCTGAATTATCACGATTCCAATTTTTAGTATGTGGAAAAATTGGATATGTTCCGTTTTCGTCTCTTTCGCTTTCTCCTTTTTTTGCAATTAACTTCGTAATACTTTCAACTTGTGGATTTTTCTTTAAAATTGCTGCATTTTCGTTTGTGAGCGATATAAAAAAGTAGGTATTGTCATCTCTGTAAAACCTAATGTCAGATTCGTAAATTTTTAAGTCTTTTAGTAAGTAGTTTGGGTCTAGCATACTACCATTTACAGTTTTTAATTTATAGGAATACTGAACTTTTGCTCTGTCAGAAAGTTTTAATTCTTTGCCATTTATAAAAGCAACTCCGTCAACAAAAGATAAGCTGTCACCTGGAGTTCCAACGCACCTTTTTACATAATTCGTCTTTTTGTCAATAGGTTTTCTGATGCCGTTAGAATACGTTCCTTTAAAGTCCAAAACGGTATCTGTCGGCCAGTTAAAAACCACAATATCATTTTTTTCTACTTTTTCAAAAGCAGGAAATCTAAAATAAGGAAGCTGCGGTTTGCTTAAGTAAGATTTGGTATTAATTACAGGAATCGTGTCATGAACCATCGGCATTGCCACTGTGGTCATTGGGGTTCTTGCGCCATAATGATTTTTACTTACAAATAAGAAATCACCAACTAAAAGTGTCTTTTCTAAAGATCCGGTTGGAATTGTAAAGGGTTGCATTACATAAGTATGAACCAAAGTTGCAACAACAATTGCGAATAATAAAGAACTCACAGTGTCAGCACCTTTATTTGTAGGATGTAAGCTTCTGTTTTCAATATGTTTTACGTCCTGTGTATAGTTTATAAAGTAGATATAAAGTCCAAGAGTTGCAATACCTAAAATAGTATCAACGGTTGAGTTTTTGCCAAAGCTGCGTAAAGTTTCAACCCACACAACAGGAAACATAATAAGGTTTACAATTGGCACAAAAAGCAAAATCACCCACCATTTCGGACGGTTGATAATTTGCATCAAAACAATGGCATTATAAACAGGAATAGCCGCTTCCCATACTTTTCTTCCGGCTTTTTGGTACAATTTCCAAGTTCCTGCGAAATGCACGATTTGCATAATCAGGAAAAATATAAACCATTCTGTAATTGTCATCTTTTTATCTTTTTATAATGTATATGTCTTATTTTTTGAAATTTGTTACTTTAAATCAAGAACATCTTTCATGGTAAAAACTCCTTTTTTATCTTGAATCCATTCTGCGGCAATTACTGCGCCGAGTGCAAAGCCTTCACGATTGTGGGCTATATGCTTGATTTCAATAGCATCAACTTCAGAATTATAAATAACGGTATGCGTACCCGGAACATTTTCAATCCTTTTTGCCTCAATCAAAATTTCGTCATTTTTTGCATTTTCCAAAGCCCAGCTAGAATAGTCAGAATTATCAATGATTCCTTTTGCCAAAGTAATTGCAGTACCGCTCGGAGCATCTAATTTTTGAGTGTGATGCACTTCTTCCATAGTTACTTTATACTGGCTGAATTTTGACATAATTTTTGCCAAATGGTTATTTAGTTCAAAGAAAATATTGACACCAAGGCTGAAATTCGAGCCATAAATAAAAGCGCCACTTTTTTCTTCGCATAGAGAAACCATTTTGTCATAGTTCTCAAGCCATCCTGTTGTGCCAGAAATAACGGGCATATTTGAATTTAAGCAGGTTGAAATATTAGTTACAGCAGCGTCAGGAATACTAAAATCAATAGCTACATCTGCATTTTCAAGTCCTTCAAAAGTATCGTTTCCGGATTTTCTCATGACGATTTCATGGCCTCTTTCAAGGGCGATTCTTTCAATCACTTTTCCCATTTTGCCATATCCTAATAGCGCTATTTTCATTGTAAATTCTTAAAAATTGAAGTTTAGTGTAAGTCCCAGATTTTGTTTATAATTCAAATCATTCTGGTAAATATCTGGCCGAAGCGAAAGGTTTTCATTTACATTGAATTGCATTAAATGCGCATCAACATTAGCTTCTACGATATTTAAAATATAAAGTCCTACGGTAACAATCAATGACAAATCTCTGTTTTTTTGAAATTGCTTTTGTGCAGAAATAAGCTGGGCATCTGACAGATAGTCGTATTTTCCATTGAGGTCTGTTCTTCCGCCAGCAAGCCTTCTTTTATATTCGTCTCTGTAATTGTGATAATTCTTATTGTTATAAGCGTATATGCCAATTCCTGTACCCAAAGCAGCATAAACTATTGGAATTTTCCAATATTTTTTATTGTAAGCTTGTCCTAAACCTGGAAGAATTGCTGAATAAAAAGCAGCTTTTGCCGGAGCAATTGGATTAATTTCTTCGCCTTTTATACTGTCTTGCACAACAATATTTAGTTCATCTTGGGCAAAAACAAATTGATTTCCCATGATAAAGAACAAAGAAAATATGAGTAAAAGCTTCTTCACTAACCTTTTATTAATTTGATAATTCTATTGAAATCTTCTTCAGAATGAAACGGAATCGTGATTTTTCCTTTTCCATTTCCGGCTACTTTTACATCTACTTTTGTACCAAAGTAAGTTCCGATAGCCTTTTTTTCTGATTCATCGATGTCGAAAGCTGTTCCTTTTGCAGGTTTTGGCGATCCAGGTTTTAAGCTTTCTTGGTAGTTTTTTACCAAAGTTTCTGTATCTCTAACCGAAAGATTTTGACTAACGATTTTTTGATAAATATCAGTCTGCACATCTAAATCTTCGATATTTATAATTGCGCGACCATGACCCATACTGATAAATCCATCACGAATTCCGGTTTGAATGATTGGATCTAATTTTAACAAGCGCAAATAATTTGCAATAGTGGAGCGCTTTTTACCAACGCGGTCACTCATTTGTTCTTGTGTCAATTGAATTTCGTCAATTAATCTTTGGTATGACAAGGCAATTTCAATTGGATCTAAATCATGACGTTGGATATTTTCCACCAAAGCCATAACCAAAGATTCATTGTCATTTGCAATTCTGATATAAGCCGGAACCGAAGTTAATCCAGCTAATCTAGAAGCACGAAGTCTTCTTTCCCCAGAAATTAATTGAAATTTATTGAATTCTAGTTTTCTAACCGTAATGGGTTGAATTACACCTAATTCTTTAATAGAAGTAGCTAATTCTTGAAGGGATTCTTCATTAAAATTAGTCCTCGGCTGAAATGGATTTATTTCAATAGCATCAAGTTCAAGCTCTATAATATTGCCCACAACCTTATCTGCATTTTTATCCTCAACTGATTTTATATCATTTTCAGGATCTTTCAATAAGGCAGATAAGCCTCTTCCCAATGCTTGTTTTTTAATCGCTTTTGTCATAAATCTATTTGGTGTTTTTCTTAATTATTTCTTCTGCAAGGTGAATGTAATTTGTTGCGCCTTTGCTTGTCGCGTCATAATTGATAATGCTTTCTCCAAAACTAGGAGCTTCACTTAGCTTCACATTTCTTTGGATAATTGTTTCAAAAACCATATCATGGAAATGTTTTTGAACTTCCTCAACTACTTGGTTAGAAAGACGAAGACGTGAATCATACATTGTCAATAATAATCCTTCAATATCCAAATCTGGATTATGGATTTTTTGTACGCTTTTAATAGTATTTAGTAATTTTCCCAAACCTTCCAAAGCAAAATATTCGCACTGAATTGGTATAATTACTGAATCAGCAGCTGTTAATGCATTTAAGGTTAATAATCCTAGTGATGGCGCGCAGTCAATTAAAATGTAGTCATATTTATCTTTAATACTTTCCAATGCTTGTTTTAGCATGTACTCACGATTTTCTTTATCTACCAATTCGATTTCAATGGCAACTAAGTCGATATGAGCTGGAATTACATCCACATTTGGCGATGAACATTTTATAATTGCCTCTTCTGGCGTATGGCTGTGTTCAACGATTTGATACGTTCCGATTTCAATATTTTCTATGTCAATGCCTAATCCCGAGCTGGCATTTGCCTGTGGGTCAGCATCTATCAATAAAACTTTTTTTTCTAAAACTCCCAAGGAAGCCGCTAGATTTACTGACGTTGTTGTTTTTCCAACCCCGCCTTTTTGATTTGCAATCGCAATGATTTTGCCCATTTGGTTTATAAAATTTTGAACCGTAAAAATACAATTATTTATGGTTTTTGAAAATCTATTTTGTTAACAATATAAAATAGAAGATATAATAAAAAAGCCGGAAGAATTCTTCCGGCTTTGATTGTAATAAGTAAGGCTTTTGTTGTAAATTTTGATTATTTTAGAATCAATTTTTTTGTAGCGGTATTTTTTCCTGATTGCAATTTCATGATATAAATTCCAGAAGATAAAGCAGAAAGGTTTAGATTTTGCATATTTGATCCAGAATTGTTTGTCATGTCAGTTTCAAAAACTTTTGTTCCAGTAAGATTGTAAACAGAGATATTGTTTTTTTCTGAAGCGTTTGTGTCTGAATCGTATGAAACAGTGATGTTTCTGTCAGCAGATGGATTTGGATATATGTTGAAAGATGATAATTTAGAATCTTTAATACCTAATGTTGATTCCCAAACTACATTGTCAATTGAAGTAGCAATATGTGGTGCTCCAACAGAAACAATTCTAAATGCAATATATTTTTGAGTTGTAGATGAAGGAATTACAATATCACTTTGTGTAGATGCAGCATTTACAATAACTGGACTTCCAACGGCTGTAAAACCTGTGAAATCTGTTGGTGAACTTAAAGTTCCTACTTGAATTCTAAGAACTCCTGGTGCAGATGGCGCTCCAATTGAGTATGAAAGTTTGTGTGCTCCATCAATTGTTGAAAGTTCAGGGCTTACTACATAAAAAGGTACGGTTGGAGTGCTGAATACATAAAGTTGTAATGCCGTGTTTGAATCTGCTGTTATAGAAAGAATCCTTGGTCCTGCCTCGCTGGCTGTCCAGCAATTTTGAGGCAGTGGAGCATTGTTTGCAAATGTTTCAAAAGTTTCATTTAAAGTTGCAACAGCTTCGCATTGTGCATTTGCAATAAAAGAACTGCAGAATAAACCTGCAAAAAGTAAAGTTTTTTTCATATCCGTTGTGTTTAGAATTGATAATAATTGGCTACAAATATAATCTAATTTATATCAAGTCTAAATAAAAATGAAAGCATTGTACGTTAAAAAAAAGCTAACAAAGCATAATCCTTTTTAGGATAAGTGGTTATGAACAGTGAGTTTTATTTTTTTATTTATTTTTCTTTGCTTTAATCATAGCTTCTAGTTGGTCCCACATTTCCTCAGGAATTGCTTCCAGGAGATTGAATTGTCCTGCACCTTTTAACCATTCGCCACCGTCGATTGTAATTACTTCTCCATTGACATAAGCTGAAAAATCTGAAACTAGATAAGCCGCTAGATTTGCTAATTCCTGATGATCGCCAACTCTTTTTAAAGGCACTTTTTTTGCCATGTCAAATTTCTCTGCAAGATCGCCAGGCAACAATCTGTCCCAAGCGCCTTTTGTTGGAAATGGTCCAGGAGCAATCGCATTAGAACGGATTCCGTATTTCGCCCATTCCACTGCCAAACTTCTTGTCATTGCTAAAACACCAGCTTTTGCAGTTGCTGACGGAACTACATACGCAGAACCTGTCCAGGCATAAGTTGTAACAATATTTAAGATTGTAGAGGATTCTTGTTTAGTGTCTATCCAGTGTTTTCCAAAAGCAAGAGTACAGTTTTTTGAACCTTTTAAAACAATATCAATGATGGTGTCAAAAGCATTAGCAGATAATCTTTCTGTTGGAGAAATAAAATTTCCTGCGGCATTGTTTAAAAGGACATCAACCTTTCCAAATTTTTTCAAAACCTCGTCAAGCATGATTTCTACTTGTTCATAAAAACGTACGTCGCAAGAAACAGCCAAACATTCACCGCCAGTTTCTTTTTCAAGTTCTTCGGCTGTATTTCTTAGTTTTTCTAAATCTCTAGATGTTATGGCAACTTTGGCTCCGAGCTCTAAAAAATATTTTGTCATTGCTTTTCCCAAGCCACTTCCGCCACCTGTTACTACAATCACTTTTCCTTTTAGGGCATCGTCGCGAAGCATTTTTTGTGTAAAATCCATGTTGTTTGTTTTGGGCTAAAGATAATAAAAAACCAATGAGGTGTAATATCTGGAATTAATAAACTGCATCTGGTGAAACGCATTCCTGCCAATATTCAACAATTCTTCTCATGGTTTTCTCAAGTTCTTTGAAATTAGTTGGCTTGACAAAAAAGCCTTGAATAGACATCGAATAGGCTTCAATTAATGCTTTTTGTGAAGTTGCTGTCGTAAAAAATAAATAAGGAATGCATTTAAGTCGCAAATCTTTATTTTGATACACTTTATCTCTGAGTTCAAAGCCGGAAATCAAAGGCATGTTGATGTCAGAAAGTATTAAAAAAGGTTGCTCTGTAGCATTTAAAAGATAATCAAGCGCTGTAAATCCGTCTTGAAAAAAGAGTATTTTATTTTCATAATCTAAGTTTTTGAAAATTTCGGCTAAAATTTCCTGGTCATCCCTATCGTCTTCGATTATGATGATTGGCCCCAGTTTGTTCATAATTTTTTGTTTTGTATTCTTGGTAACTTTTCTCGGTATCTAAAGTAAGCATAAGCATTCATTTTTATACTGTTAACAGATGTTAAATGAACTATAAAGTTTAGCGCGGTTCTTCAGCGACAACAACTTTGCTTAAATGGATTTTTATTAGATTTGTAATAAAAAATATACAATGAGATTTTTTGGTTGCCTATTTTTTGTCTTAATTTTTACTAATTCAAATGCTCAAATTTTTGGGTGTACTGATCCACTTTCCAAGAATTATAATCCAAAAGCGACTAGCAATGATGGAAGTTGTGCTTATAAAAACAAAAGTATAAAGCCAGTTTATTCTAAAGTTTTAGAATCTAAAATCCATGAAACTTCCGGAATTGTTTTTTGGGATAATAGATTTTGGACAATCAATGACGACACCGATACTTTTGTACATTCGATTGATACTATTTCAGGGAAACTATTGCATTCTTATAATTTGAAAAATACAGTCAACAGAGATTGGGAAGAGATTTCTCAAGATAGTGCTTTTATATATGTTGGAGATTTTGGAAATAATGTAAATGCAAATAGCAAAGATTTGCATATTTTGAGAATAGAAAAACAATCACTTCTTTTAGAAAAGCCAATTATTGATACTATTTATTTTTCTTATGCAGATCAAACTGATTTTAGCAAGATGAAAAGCAATAAGACGAACTTTGACGGAGAAGCTTTTATTGTTTCAAAAGACAGTATTTTTATATTTACTAAACAATGGAAGGCAAAAAAAACTAGTTTGTATAGTTTTCCAAAAACGCCGGGAAGTCATATTGCACAGTTGAAAACTACTTTTGATGTCAACGGATTAATTACGGGAGCGACTTATCTAGAGGATCAAAAAATTGTAGTTTTATGTGGTTATAGCAAAATCCAAATGCCTTTTGTCTATTTGCTGTATGATTTTAAAAATACAGATTTCTTTTCAGGAAATAAAAGAAAGGTGAGGCTTAAGCTGCCTTTTCGACAAATAGAAGGAATTGCACACAAAAATAAATTAGAATTCTATCTCACGAATGAACAATTTGTGCAATGGCCTATTTTAAATCATCGGCCAAAGCTTCACAAAATTGATCTTTCGCCTTTTCTCGGTGATTATTTGAAACCTATTTATAGGCTTATAAATGAATAATTCATTCTTTAAAGAGAGTTGCGTTTTGAAAAGGAGATTGTTCTTTGTTAAAACAGTTTTTTTATAAGGAATAGTGCAAAATTGGGACTTGGCAAGCAAATGGATGCCCGCTGCTGGTCTTCCGTCGATGGAAAATAGTCTTCCGTCAGACGCAATTGTTCTTCCGTCAACGGCAAATTATCTTCCGCCAGTCAAAAATTATCTTCCGTCTTCTGTAAAGCGATTTCCGTTCGAAGAAACTATTCTTCCGCCCAAAGAAAATTGTCTTCCGTCTGTGAAAAATATTTTTGCGTTAGCTAATTATTTCAAACTGCTGATTTTTACATAGCCAATATTTAAAATATCTTCTTTGTTTTCTTTCGCTGGCATAATTTTTAATTGATACTTTTCTTTGTAATTCGCTAAAATATCTTGAACATTATAGGCGTCGTCAACATCTATTCCGTATTTTTCATCAATATGTGAAGTCGCACCTTTAGTAGTTTCGTTTTTGAAACTATAATGTTTGTAAAAAGCAGTTTGTTTTGATTTTTTTGTAGCTAGGGAAAGACTTTCAGAAACAGATAATAGTTTGTAATGATATTCTTCAAATTCATTTTCCTTATAGCCGCCAAGATTTAAGAAGAATAGCTTTTCAGGAGATTCAACCAGAATTTCTTTTGGGACAACTTCAATAGAATATCCGTCGACGGATGTAACTTCGCGCCAACAATCAATGTGAATTTTGCCATCAGCTTCTGGCCAAAAAGCGTTCATATCTGGAACTAATTCTGTTAAAGAAGAACCGATTCCAAAAAAAATATCATGCTGTTCAGTTATTCGTCCTTTTGGCGTCGCGCCCAGCATTATCATGTAAAGTTTGAGGTTTTTTTCAGTCATAAACACAAAGGTAACTTAAATTAAATTTACGAAATTTCTCTTAAAATATTTTTTTGGCTTTATTTTTGGAATATCTTTATAAACAATAAAAAATTTTAAATTATGAAAAGAATATTTTTACTTTTAGCCATCGTCGGAATGACAGCATTCCAAAGTTGCAGTGATGACGATACTGCAGATCAAATTGATACTGATACAATTGCAGAAGTTTTTGAAATTAATCAAAATACAACCTTTAATGTTGGCAATGGTTATACAATTTCTTATCCATTAAATCCACAGATTTACAGTTCTGATATGATATTAGTTTATAGACTTTCTGGTGCTGAGGGAGGTAATGATGTGTGGGAAGCACTTCCTCAAACTTACTTTTTTACAAATGGGGCAGAATATTTGCAATACACATTTGATTTTAGTGTAAGAAATTTAAATATTTATATTGATAGTAATTTTCCTGCTGAAGAAGAGCCTGATTTTTCTGTAAATCAAGTGTTTAGGGTTTTGATTATACCAGCATATAATTCTGGCGTTGGAGCAAGAATGGCTAATCCTGTGGATTTTAAAGATTACAATGCAGTTATCAAGGCTTATGGGTTGAATGATAGCAATATTAAAACAATTGAAGCTAGAAAATAATAAATTAATTAAGATTGCAGATAGATAAAAGAGACTTTCGGGTCTCTTTTTTTTTCTTATTGTTTAAAAAAAAGCCCCGCTAAAATTAGCGAAGCTTTCTTCCCTGAAATTGAATTAATAATTAAGCTTTCAATAATAATAACTTTGCGGTTTTCAATTTATTTCTAAAATAAATAGTATTTGGATTTCCAAAATATTTGGCAATTGTCAAACGCGCCATTAAATAACTGACTGTAGATTCTGATCCTTGGTTTAAGTTAACGTGTGTTTCTTCTAATCCGTCGAAACAACCGCCAGTGCAAGGATTATAAATGATTTGTTGCAAATGATTGTTGCCTAAAAACCAGTTAAAAGCGATTTCCATCTTGTTCAAATATTTTTCATCTTTAAATATATCGTGAAATTTTCTCAAGGCCAAAATAGTATAAGCTACATCAATTGGCTGTTCTCCATAAAGACTTTTTTCTTGTCCTTTTACATGCCAAGAGCGGTTTGAAATCACCTTGATGCTGTTTTCTGTAAAAGTATTTGACAATAAGAAATCAAAAGATTCTTTAGCAATTTCTTTGTATTCTTCATTATTTGTCACGGCATAAGCGCAAAGCATGGCTTCAGGTAAAACGCTGTTCGCATAAGTCAAATAGCTTTCATACCATTTCCAGCTGTCAGACGCTTCATGGCGGTACATTTGCATCAATCTGTCAGCATACACTTTGATTTGGTTTTCATTTCCAACTTCTTTAATCTGTCTGTTGAAATAATAAAGTCCCTTGATGATGAAAGCCATTGCGCGAGGCGAATGAAAATCTGCTGCAGGAACTAATGCTTTTCTAAGAATATCTTCTGCTTTTTTGGCAAAATTTGAAGGAAGAATAGGTGCTAAGGAAATTAAATATCCTAATGCCCAAATGGCACGTCCCGAACTGTCTTCAAGATTTACAGCATTGTTTTGTGCTGTAAAATTGTGTTTTATATCTACATAATTCAAGAATTTTCCATCATCTTGCAAACAGAAAGCGATGAAATCTAAATAAATTCTGATGTATTTCAAGTCTTCAATGTCGCGTGTCAATTTATAATCTTGACAGATTGCAATCATTGCTCTTGCATTATCGTCGATTGTATATCCAGAATTTGGATCAGGACGATTCAATTTAGAAAACTGCAAGATTCCGAAATCGGTTGTCATCTTTTTAGTATGGTCTAAATTCAACGACGGATTTCTGTAGTGCAATTCAATCGCATTGTCAGATACTTTTTGAAACAAAACCGCATGTGCTACAGCTGAATTTTCCCAAGCCGTGTGGATGATTTTGTGCAATCCGTTCATTACAATGCTTTTGCGCAAGCCGAGATCATAAATTAGAAGATTCACGGCATCAGACAATTGTTTTGAATTTCCGAAGTCAAAAGTAAGTCCCGAACCGTCGGCAAGCATTTCTTTGGCGTGAGGAATTGGTGTGGAAATAATCGCACAGCCACAACTCATGGCATAAGAAAATGTACCGCTTACAGCCTGATTCGGATCTTTTGACGTGAAAAGATAAATATCAGTCAATTGTAAATAATCTAGCAATTCCTCAAGCGGAAGGTATTTATTTACAAATTGAACATTGTTCTCTAGTTTAAGTTCTTTGATTTTTGCTTCAAGTGATTCTCTGTAAACTTCGCCTTCATTGATCACGACTCCGGGATGCGTTTTTCCAATAATAAGGAAGAGCACATCTGGATTTTTGTTGACTATTGTAGGCAAAGCTTCTAAAGTTGTTTCGATGCTTTTTCCAGAACTCAATAATCCGAAAGTCGAAAGAATTTTTCTGCCTTTTACTCCGTATTTTATTTTAAGGGCGTTTTTATCTTTGTGAGGAACCAAGTGCGTTCCATGTGGAATTACACTGATTTTTGAAGGTTCGTCTACGCGATAATCTTCAATCAGCATATTTGAAGAATTTTTTGTCATGACGATAATTGAATCGGCACGATCTAAAATGTGCTGGACATTCTTTTTGAAAACTTCATCAGGTCTTGGAAGAACTGTGTGGAAAACGACAACCAGTGGTTTTTTAATTTCCGTAATAAATTTATTGAAACTTTCAACGTCTTCTGCAAACAGTCCAAATTCATGTTGCAACACAATAACCTTAATGTTTTCATCAGCATTTATCGACTTCGCTAATGTGACATAAGAGCTCGAATCTGAAGTATTTAAAGTATATTTTACTTCTTCATCATAATATAAATGTCTTTCATTGTTGTTTTCCAAAGCACAGACAGTTAACGAAAAAGAACTTACATATTGATTGTTCAAAGCTTTCATTAAGTCTTGAGAATAAGTGGCAATACCGCATTCTCTCGGAGGAAATGATGTGATAAATAAAACTTCTGGCAATTGGTCGTCATCAGAAAAATTGATTCTTGAAGGCAAAATACTTGCTGAATTTGTATTTTCAGTGTTTTTATTAGGTTGTAGTGGTTTCGTTTTCATTGGGTTTCATTTTATTATTGGCAATCTATCAACATATTCTTCTTCTTCGTGACCTAATTTATTTAACTCCTAATAATAAATTAGTTAGCAGCTTTAGAAACCCATTCGTTGGCTCTATCTTTTGCTTTGTTGACAAGATTTTCTCCGTCTTCTAAAGTGCTATTAAACTCTTTTTTTGCTTTTTTCTGTAATTCTTGCAATTTTGCTTTAAAGTTGTCTTTGGCTTCTTCTGCTCTTCCAGAAAGTTGATTTTTCTTAGATTTTTTCTTTGCTATTAAAATTCCAACAACTGCCAAGGCTGCAACTCCTGCTGCAACTCCTAAGATTAATTTTTTATTGCTCATGATTTTTTATTTGATGGTTATTATTTATTTTATCTAAAATTACTCATTAATCAATGATTGTATTTTTGTCTTATAGTATGTTTAACACAATTAACAATTCATTGGTTTTTTAATAAAAATAAAAGTACTTATCGTATATATGATGCGCATTATACAATTTGAATATTTCGTTATAGGATTAATTTGATGATTATTTTTAAAATAATTACCCAATTTGTTTGTCAAAATGAGAATTTATTCAAATTAATCAGGGTTTGGAACTCTGAAATGAATTATTATTAAAATATACCCCTAAAAAATATAGGGTAGAATGATTTTGGAATAATAAAAATTATATCTTTGCGCCATAATAATTTGAATTTTATTCTAAAATCTTTCATATGTCAACATTTCGTTTTCAAGCGTTAGCACAAACTGCAGGTAGAAAGCCTGTAAAATTTGAAGAATTGGAGAGAAAATCTGCAATTTTTGGCAGCAATGTATTTAATGACAAAGCAATGCGTCAGTTTTTGACTCAAGATGCTTATCAAGGTGTAAAGGATGCTATCCAGCACGGTAAAAAAATTGATAGAAAACTTGCAGATTATATTGCTCTTGGAATGAAAGAATGGGCATTATCAAAAGGAGTTACGCATTATACGCACTGGTTTCAACCATTAACAGGAACAACTGCTGAAAAGCACGATGCGTTTTTTGAAACGTCTTATGACGGAAGCGATCCTGTTGAGAAATTTGGCGGTGGTCAATTGGTACAGCAAGAGCCAGATGCTTCTTCTTTTCCAAATGGTGGAATTAGAAATACTTTTGAAGCGAGAGGTTACACAGCTTGGGATCCAACATCTCCAGCATTTATCTTTGGAACAACTTTATGTATTCCAACGGTTTTTATCTCTTATACAGGAGAAGCTTTGGATTACAAAACGCCTTTGTTAAGAGCACTTTCTGCTGTTGATGATGCTGCAGCTTCTGTTTGCCGTTATTTTGATAAAAATGTAAAGAAAGTTACTGCAACTTTAGGATGGGAACAAGAATATTTCTTGATTGATACAGCTTTGGCTAATTCAAGACCTGACATTTTGATGACAGGAAGAACATTATTAGGACATACTTCTGCAAAAGGACAACAATTGGATGACCATTATTTTGGTTCAATCCCAACACGTGTTCTTACTTATATGAGAGAGTTGGAATATGAATGTATGCTTTTAGGAATTCCGGTTAAGACGCGTCACAATGAAGTGGCTCCAAACCAATTTGAGTTGGCTCCGATTTTTGAAGAGACAAACTTAGCGGTGGATCACAACTCTTTATTGATGGATGTAATGCAAAAAGTGGCTGAACGTCACGATTTTAAAGTATTATTCCATGAAAAACCATTCAAAGGAGTTAATGGTTCTGGAAAACATAACAACTGGTCTTTGGCAACTGATACTGGCGTAAACTTACTTGGCCCTGGAAAAACGCCAATGAGCAACTTGCAATTCTTGACTTTCTTCATTAATACAATCAAAGCGGTTGATACTTATGAAGAATTATTGAGAGCGGCGATTGCAACTGCAAGTAACGATCACCGTCTTGGAGCAAATGAAGCGCCACCGGCAATTATTTCTGTGTTCATCGGACAGCAATTGACTAAAGTTTTAGCTGAATTAGAAGGTGTTTCTGCTGGAAAACTTTCTCCTGAAGAAAAAACAGATCTTAAATTAAATGTTGTTGGAAAAATTCCAGACGTATTATTAGACAATACAGATAGAAACAGAACTTCACCATTTGCTTTTACTGGAAACAAATTTGAGTTCAGAGCTGTTGGTTCTTCTGCAAACTGTGCAAATGCAATGACTACTTTAAATTCAATCGTTGCAAAACAATTGATTGATTTCAAGAAAGAAGTGGATGCTTTGATCGAAGAAAAAGACATGAAGAAAGACGATGCGATCTTCAATGTTTTAAGAGAATATATTAAGGAGACAAAAAATATCCTTTTTGAAGGAGACGGATATAGCGAAGCTTGGGAAATAGAAGCTGGAAAAAGAGGTTTGAGCAATCACAAAACAACTCCAACAGCATTGAAAGCTAAAGTTTCTGAAAAAGCAATCGCTCTTTTCAAAGAATTAGGAGTTATGAACCACGTTGAGGTGGAGGCTCGTTATGAAATTGAATTGGAAGAATATACAAAGAAAATCCAAATTGAAGGAAGAGTTCTTGGCGATATTGCTAGAAACCACGTTGTTCCAACAGCAATTCGTTACCAAAACCTTTTGATTGAAAATGTAAAAGGTTTGAAAGACATCTTTGGAAACGAATATGAAACGATTGCAAAAGAGCAAATTTTATTGATCAGAGAAATTTCTGGACACATTGAAGGTATCAACACTAAAGTGGAAGAAATGACTGAAGAGCGCAAAAAAGCAAACAATCTTTCTAATTCAGAAGAAATGGCTGTTGCATATTGCGACAATGTGAAACCTTATTTTGAAGTAATCAGAGAGCACTGTGACAAACTTGAGCTTTTGGTTGATGATGAAATTTGGACACTTACCAAATACCGAGAATTATTGTTTACTAAATAATAGATCTGCTAAAACTAACTACACAACGAAAAAGCCTCAAGAAATTGAGGCTTTTTTATGTACTAAAAATCTGATTGTTGCGTTATAAAAAAAAAACAATTTATGGCTAAAATAACTACTTTTCTTGTATTGTTGCTTTTTCCTTTTTTAATTTATTCCCAAGAAAAACAATTCGAGGTCTTTTTTGATTTCGATATTTCTGAAGTAAACCAAACTTCAAATCAAAAGTTAAGTGATTGGATAAAGCAAAATCCGACAGCTGAAGTTTCTAAAATTTATGGCTATTGCGATGCCATCGGTTCGCTGGAATATAATGATATGCTTTCTTTAAAACGCGCAAATCATACTTTGGAAGTTTTAAAAAATAAAGCGATTTCAATAAAAGAAAATGCTGAAATCAAAGGCTTTGGTGAGCAATTTAATAGATCCAAAATTGATTCGGAAAATAGAAAAGTGTTGATTTTTTATGCAATTCCACAGAAAATTGTTTCAATAGAGAAAAAACCAGAAACTTTGACAGAAGATATAAAGATTACAAAGCCAGGAGATAAGCTTCGCTTGAAAAATCTAAATTTCTATGACAGATCTGGGCGCGTCGTGAAAAGTTCAATTCCGATTTTAGAAGAATTATTGAAAATCATGCAAGACAATCCGAAGCTAAAAATCGAAATTCAAGGACATATTTGCTGTCAGATCGGTACAGATTTAGAAGATATCGGAAAACTTCGTTCGCGCGCAGTGTATGATTTTTTAATTGCAAATGATATTGATAAAAACAGATTAAAATATAAAAGTTTTGGAAGTGGACTTCCGCTGTATCCAATTCCAGAAAAAAGCGAATGGGAAAAAGATCAAAATCGTCGTGTTGAAATTCTTATTTTAGAAAATTAAAATATTCAGAGCCTGTCAATTACTGACAGGTTTTTTTATGTAATAAAAAAGACGTTACTTCGTTTTTTAATCAAATATTTGTCATGAAAAAACTCTTTCTCCTTATCGTAATTTTTGCTTTTTCGAATAAAATTCATTCACAGGAAGTTTTTTCGATCTATTTCGAAAGTAATAGGCATGACTTGAAAAAGGTTCAATTGCAACGACTTGAAATGTTTATCAATTCTTATAAAGACATAAAAATTGTGGCAATAAACGGATATACTGATGAAGACGGAACAACTAGTTTTAATGATTCTTTGGCCCAAAGACGCGTTAATTTTATTCATGCTATTGTTAAGTCAAAACTGAAAATTCGTGAAGATTTTAAAACAAGAAGTTTTGGAGAAAAGCACGTGCATTCTAAAAATAAAGCCGAGAATAGAAAAGTCGTCATTTATTACATAGAAGCAAAAGACTTGGCCAGAGAAGACGAAATTTTAGGAATAAAGAAAGAAATTGCTGTTAAGAAGTCAAAGATAAAACCAGTTTTTACGGATAAAATCACGCTTTCAAATCCGAATGGTACAAAGTCAGAATTGGTTTTGGATGTAGCTTTTATGGAGAGAGTTTCTGAAGCAAAAGTTGGAGATAAAATTGTCTTAGAAAACTTAAATTTCCAACTGAATACTTTTGCAATCACCAATGAATCTCGTCCAAAATTATACGAGCTTTTGGAAATTATGCATAAAAACCCACAGATGAAAATCCAAATTCAAGGCCATATCTGCTGTATGACTAACGACAAGCAAGATCTTTCAACAAAACGCGCCAAGGCAATTACGAAATTTCTAGAAGTAAATGGCATCGAAGACGAACGCGTCACTTTTAAAGGTTTTGGGGTAACCCAGCCGATACATGCGATTCCTGAAAAATCAGAAGAAGAAAGAGCTGCAAACAGACGAGTGGAAATTGAGATTGTGGAGAATTAGTTTTTTAAGTCGCAAAGTTTTCAAAGTTTCAAAGTCGCTGCCATTATGCGCAAACCGCTTGTCATCTTGAGTGCAGTCGAGAGACTTTTCTATAAATCAAATGCAAACTTGAAGACGTCTAATTATCTAATACGTCTAGAAATCTAATAATCCAAGAAGTCCAAAAATCCCAAAAATCTGATTATCTTTGCGCCACAACAACACAACCTAATTTTTATGAGTTCTGATACCAGCAAACGTTATAATCTTCGCGGTGTTTCCGCTTCAAAAGAAGATGTTCACAACGCCATTAAAAACATCGACAAAGGTTTGTTTCCGCAAGCTTTCTGCAAAATTGTTCCAGATTATTTGACAAATGACAAAGAATATTGCTTGATCATGCACGCTGACGGGGCGGGGACAAAATCGTCTTTGGCCTATTTATATTGGAAAGAAACAGGTGATTTGTCTGTTTGGAAAGGCATTTCACAAGATGCTTTGATCATGAATATCGATGATTTATTGTGTGTTGGGGCAACAGATAATATTTTACTTTCGTCCACGATTGGAAGAAATAAAAATTTAATTCCTGCCACCGTTATTTCTGCAATTATTAATGGAACTGAGGAATTAATCGAAGAACTGAAATCTTTTGGTGTGACCATTCATTCCACAGGTGGAGAAACGGCAGATGTTGGCGATTTAGTTCGCACAATCATTGTGGATTCAACAGTTACGGCAAGAATCAGGAGAGATAAAGTTGTTGATAACGCCAATATAAAAGCAGGCGATGTAATTGTAGGTCTGGCTTCTTTTGGGCAAGCAACTTATGAAAAATCATATAATGGAGGCATGGGAAGCAACGGATTGACTTCGGCGCGACATGATGTTTTCGATAATTATTTAGCTCAAAAATATCCGGAAAGTTTTGACGCTTCAGTTCCTGCTGATTTGGTATACTCTGGAAAAGTAAAATTGACCGATGAGGTTGAAGGTTCTCCAATCGATGCTGGAAAATTGGTGCTTTCTCCTACACGAACTTATGCTCCGATTATCAAAACAATTTTAGATAAATATTCGCCAAAAGAAATTCACGGAATGGTGCATTGCAGTGGTGGAGCGCAAACAAAAGTCCTTCATTTTGTAGAAAATGTTCATGTGATAAAAGATAATTTATTCCCAGTTCCGCCACTTTTTAAATTAATTCAAGAACAGTCTAAAACAGACTGGAAAGAAATGTACCAAGTTTTTAATTGCGGTCATAGAATGGAGGTTTATGTGCCACAAGAATTGGCAGAAGATATTATCGCAATTTCACAATCTTTTAATGTTGATGCTCAAATTGTTGGTAGAGTGGAGGTTTCTGAAGGTAAAAAGTTAACAATCAATAGCGAATTCGGAACTTTTGAATATTAAGATTTATACGTAATAAAAAAAACCTCAAGATTTCTTGAGGTTTTTTTTAGCCTATTATGAATTAATAAAACAAAGAATCTCTTGCAGAATCATCACTTTTGTTAATAGTTTTTGGAAATCCATTGGCATCATATTCGTAAGTATCTGTAATTTGAATTATACTTGGATCAGCAATTAAACTATTGCTGATGCAGTTTTTACTGCTGCCAATATTAGTGGTAAAACCATCTAAATGGAATGAATTATAAAAATAATTATACAAAAATAAATTGCTGTAACCAGTCACATTTTTTAAGGGATGATTTTTATTGTCATATTGATAATCTACAGATGGGCGCGGTGTTCCTCCTGCTAAATAAACATATTGCGAAATCTCATTGTCTTTTACTTTAAAAAAACCATTAAAGCTATAAGATGTTCTTGTGGCAGTTGCGATAAAATTTACTCTGTCACCATCGACATAAGTAAATTCAACATTCAATGGAGAATTAAGATACTTTTTAAAACTTTTTAATTTTCCATCAGGAAAATATTCAAAATCCACATACTGTGTCAATTCGTTGTCAGTGTCTGGATTTGAATACCAACTGATTTTTGAGATATTATCGCCACTATAATTAAATAGTTTATTTTGCCTCGTGCTTCTTGCTTCTAACAATTTTTTGCCGTCATATTTAAAAATAGTTTCATAACTACCTTGACTATCTTGCGTCACAATTTTTTTGACTAAGATCTCGGATGGGTCAATTTTTGACGAATCATCACTAGAACAGGATAAAAGCAACAGCGAAAAAAAACTAAAAAGTAGAATTATCTTTTTCATTATCAATAGTTTTAAAAGAGGAATTAAAAATTTTTCGGAACATTTCTTCTTTTCAAAGATACTGACTTCCTGCTTATGTTTTATAAAAGAATGTGTATGATTGAAATATGAAAAACTATTGTTCAAAATTCTAAAATAGTTATATCTTCATATTACTAAAAATTTATTTTTACTAATATGATCGAAAACTTTGATTTCTCAAAAGATATTATTCTTGAAAACGATTTTGTATTGTTGCGTCCATTAGAAACTTCTGATTTTAAGCATCTTTTAGATTTTTCATTGAACGAACCTGAAATTTGGACTTATTCTTTCATTCATGCAGCTGGTGAAGATAGTCTAAAACGTTATATCGAATTAGCTTTAGAAGGAAGGAAAGATAAAACGCATTATCCGTTTATTGTCTATGATAAAAAGAAGCAAAAATATGCTGGTTGCACACGTTTTCACATGATTGACTTGGCAAATGAATCATTGCATTTAGGTTATACTTGGTATGGAAAAGATTTTCAAGGAACCGGAATTAATAAAAATTGCAAGCTTTTGTTGCTTACTTTTGCATTTGAAAAGATGGGTATTGTTCGCGTAGAATTTCGTGCTGATAATAAGAATCAAAAAAGTATCGCTGCCATGAAAAGTATCGGCTGCACGGTGGAAGGCATTTTGCGAAAAGAGAGCCTCAGTCCTTCAGGATATAGACGTGACAGCATAATTTTGAGTATTTTAAAGGAAGAATGGGAGGAAAGTATTAAGCAAGAATTGATTAATAAAATAAATAACAAGAAATAATATGAAAATCAATCCAAAAACGGGGATCGACAAATTAATTTTCGGAATGCTTCAAAAAGACGTGGAAGCGCTTTATGGTAAGCCAGACAAAAGCTTTAAAGACGAAGATGATAATACAATATATCAATACAATAGTCACAAATTGCGCCTGACATTTTATAAAGACGAAAATTTTAAACTAGGATATATTGTTGGCTCAAGCCAAGAATTACTTCTTTTAGACAAAAAAGTAATTGGAAGATCTGTGACTGAAGTTCAAAAAGAATTGACTACTAAGGATTTTGCAAAGTGGGAAAAAGAAGAATTTGATACGCTTGAGAATTATTTTAACGAGCCAAATTGGATGATTCTGCAAACCGAATTTAATGATGTAGTCAAAATAGAAGTCGGAGCCATAATTAATGCAAAAGACGAATTTGAATGGAAGTTCAAAAAATAGATTTTAGTTCTTATAAATAAAAAGAGGGATTTTCTTAATAGATAATCCCTCTTTTTATTCAATTTTAGGTTACTCTTGAGTAGGTTTTTCTAAAAGTTCTACTTCAAAGATGATATTTGAACTTGGCGGAATTACATTTCCAGCACCTTTTTCTCCATAAGCAAGATTTGAAGGAATGAACAATGTTGCTTTATCGCCAAAGGACATTAGATTGACTCCTTCTAAAAATCCAGGAATCAAGCCACCTTTGTTTCCAATTTGAAAAGGAAAAGGTTGGTATCCATTTTGAGAAGCTCTCATATCGTCAAATTTCCCATAAGTTTTTACAATTTCTGCATAACTGCTGTCAAAAAGGCTTCCGTCTTCAAGATAGCCTGCATAATGAATATAAACTGTGGTTCCTTCTGCTGGCTTTGCGCCATTTCCTTTGATGATTTTATATTCTAGTCCTGACTCGCTTTTAGTAGATTCAGCTCTAACTTTAGAAAGATCTGCTACTTTTTTAGTCATCACGGCGCCATATTTTTGAGCATAAGCTTTTTTGGCTTCTAATTGCTCTAATTGTAGTTTTTGTTTTCTTTCTGCTTCTGCAGCGGCTACTTTTTTCTCATCTTCACCTTTGTTTCCAAAATAATCTGAGAAAACTTTAGCGGCATTAAATTTCTTTGCATCTTCTCCTTTTCTTGAAATTTTCACTTCCATGATTACGTCATCTTGAACAATTGCATTTACTACGTCCATACCGCTAGTCACGTGACCGAAAACCGTGTGTTTTCCATCTAACCAAGGCGTTTCCTTATGCGTAATAAAAAACTGGCTTCCATTTGTTGCAGGTCCCGAATTTGCCATAGATAAGATTCCACCAGAAGAATGCTTCAAGCTTGGATCGAATTCATCTTTAAATTTATAGCCAGGATCTCCAGAACCATTTCCAAGTGGATCTCCACCTTGAATCATGAAATCAGGAATAACTCTATGGAATTTTAATCCATTGTAAAAAGGTTTTCCGGTATATTGTGGGCTAACTGTTGTGTTTGTTCCTTCTGCCAAAGAAATAAAATTGGCAACCGTAATTGGTGTTTTTTTGTATTCTAATTGTACTACAATTCTACCTTTTGTAGTTTCAAAAGTAGCAAAGATTCCTTCTGGAGCTTGCGTTTTTGCAGGAGTTTTTTTGACTACTTTTTTAGTTGTCGTTGTTTTCTTTACAGTAGTTGCTTTTTTAGCTTGCCCATACATTCCAGCGGTCATTGCCAAGAATAGCAAGCATATTAATTTTGATTTCATTATAAATGGTTTAAAGTTGGAATTAATTTTTCGCCTATTGCTGAGCAGGCATTTTATCTAAAAGTTCAATTTCAAAAATAATGTTGGCATTTGGCGGAATCACTTCACCAGCGCCTCTTTCTCCGTAGGCCAAGTAAGACGGAATGAAAACTATAGCCTTGTCGCCAATTGACAATTGCTCGATTCCTTCAATAAAACCAGGAATCATGCCTTCTTTTGTGCCTGCAACAAATGGAATTGCTGTATATGCTTTTGCAGCAGCTCTTTGTGCGTTCAATTGTCCAAAAGCCGTTGCAACGCTTTCGATATTTGAATCGAATAAGTCTCCATTTTCAAAAAATCCTCCATAATTGATGTAAACTTCAGTTCCTGCAACTGGTTTTTTTCCTGAACCTTTTTGTATGATTTTATATTGAAGTCCTGATTGAGTTTTAGTCGCCTCTGCTTTTGCTTTTGCGAAATAAGCTTCTTTTGCTTTAATTACTTCGGCATATTGCGCTCTCATTTTATCATGTTCTGCTTTTTGCTGTGCTTGCAATTCATCTTCATTAGCAAAATTATCCTTGAAGATTTTTGCAGCGTCGAATTTCTTTGCTTCTTCTCCTTTATAAATAATTGTCACTTTTTCAATTTTATCACCTTGCGCAATTTGATTTACGACTTCCATTCCATTTTCAATCACGTGGCCGAAAATAGTGTGAATTCCATCTAACCAAGGAGTTTCAACATGCGTGATGAAAAATTGGCTTCCATTTGTAGCTTTTCCGCCGTTTGCCATTGACATTATGCCACCTTTGTCGTGTTTTAAGCTTGGATCAATTTCATCCTTAAATCTATATCCTGGTCCGCCCATTCCAGTTCCATCCGGATCGCCACCTTGAATCATAAAATTTGGCAAAACTCTATGAAAAGTTAATCCGTCATAAAATGGTTTTCCTTTATATTTTTCACTCACCATCGTATTTTTTCCTTCAGCAAGAGAAATAAAATTGGCTACCGTGATTGGTGCTTTTTTGTATTCTAATTCAACTAAAATAGTTCCTTTATTTGTTTTTATTTCTGCGTAAATTCCGTCAGCCAATTTGCCGTGTTCGTCATTACATGAAAAGAAAAGTGCGATTGCACATAATAATAGTAAGCTAATTTTTTTCATTATATAAGTGATTGTTATTCTTTAATTTCGGGTGTTACTAATGGTGTTTGTGTGTCTGGTTTTGATGTTTCGGTTTTTCGAACTTCAGTTTCTGGTTTAATATCTCTCAAAAAAATCGTAGCTATTAAAGGTTCGTTATGTCCAATTCTTCTGTTGTCCCCATGATAGCCATAGCCCATGTGCGAAGGGAATAGGAAAGTGACTTTTTCACCTTTTTTCATTAATTTGATTCCATCGCGCATTCCCATCATGATGTTTTGCTTGTCAACCAAATACACTTGCGGACGAAGTTCTAATTCAGTATAAATTACGTTTCCTTGCAAATCTTTAATTTCGTAGTCAAAGTAGGCAACGTCACCTTTTTTTGGTGTAATTGAATCTTTTGAAGTGCTTTTTATTTCATATTTATACCAATATCCTTTTGCTGTCGCGATATATTTTGATGCCGTATCTTTTTTAATCACGGAATCAATTTTAGATTCTTCGCCTGCAATCAATTTTTTATTTCGGGCAATAGATTCTTTCATGAAACTTCCTGAGGAATAGGAAACAGGTTTTCTAGCTTGCTGATTGTTGCAACTTGAAAGCAAAACCGCTCCGGCAAAAATACTGGCCAATAATTTGGTAACTTTCATAGCTTACACATTAAAATTTTGTTGTGATAAAATAGATTCGAAATCCTTGATGGTTTCGTCTAGTGATTTGTTCGATTTTCCGCCAGCAGCGTTGATGTGGCCGCCTCCGTTGAAATATTGGCGTGCAAATTGGTTCACGTCAAAATTTCCTTGTGAACGGAAAGAAATTTTCACGATTCCTTCTTCTTTGTTTTCAATAAAGATGGCTGCAAAAACAATGCCTTTGATTGTAAGTCCATAATTTACAATGCCTTCTGTGTCACCTTTTACATATTTAAATTCATCTAATTCTTGCTGTGTCAGTCGAATGTAAGACGTTTTATATTCAGGATAAACTTTCAGATTTTGCAATGCTCTTCCTAATAATTGAAGTCTGTGATATGAATTATTGTCAAAAAGTGAGTTGTGGATCTCTCCATTTCTAGCTCCTAAATCTAATAAAGCTGCGGCAACCCGATGCGTTTCGCTCGTTGTTGTTGGAAAACGGAAAGAACCCGAATCAGTAACAATTCCGGTGTAAAGACAGCTTGCTATGGTTTCGTCAAGCAGTTCTTTTTTTCCTAAATAAGATATGAAATTATAAATCATCTCGCAAGTAGAACCAAATTTCGTATTTGAATACATGAAAGCTGCATAATCATCAGGTTTTTGGTGATGATCTATCATAATGAATGGCGCTTTTAATTTATTCAAAACGTTTTCCATTTCGCCAGTTCTATGTAAAGCATTGAAATCTAGCGTGAAAATTAATTCGGCGTTTTGAAGAACTTTGGCTACATTTTCTTTGTCTTTTTCAAAAATCAAGACTTTTTCTGAACCCGGAAGCCAAGCCAAAAATTCTGGAAATTCATTTGGAGCAACAACAATTACTTCGTGATTTAATTTTTTTAAAAAATGATATAATCCTAATGTTGAGCCCATTGCGTCTCCATCCGGACTTCTGTGTGGAATAATGGCAATCTTCTTTGGAATTGCCAATAATTCCAGTATTCCTTTTATTTCTTCTTCTTTCATAGATTGCGAAATTACATTTTTTTAGGCTTATACATAAATTATTTAGCAAGAAATAGACCAAGCCAAACCGCTAAAAGTCCAAAAAATAAACTCGCTCCAATGTAGGCCAAAGCTAAAAGTGAATTATTATTTTGCAAAAGATTGATGTTTTCATACCCAAATGTTGAAAAAGTAGTGTAGCCACCACAAAATCCCGTGACAAATAATAATTTCAAATTAGAATCCACAAGATTGTTTTTCTCGAAATAGCCAAAAAGCAATCCGATGACGAAACATCCTAAAATATTAGCAGTAAATGTTGCTAAAGGAAATTTTGAAGAAAAATATTTTGAAATGTATAAAGAGGTCAAGTACCTGAAAATGCTTCCGATACCGCCGCCAAAACCTACCAATAATATAGATTTAATCATTTTTAATCTTTTAAAAACAAACTTACTGAAAATCATACACATATTAAAGGCATAAAACTATCCAAAAAGACTTCTAAATATTTAAGTAAAATTTCTAAAGAACCGATTTCCATTTCTAAATAATATGACTATTTTTGCGCATGCAACACAACGTACTTATTTTAGATTTCGGATCGCAATACACACAACTAATTGCGAGAAGGGTTCGCGAACTAAATATCTTCTGCGAAATTTTCCCTTACAATCATTTTCCGAGTGATTTATCAAGCTATAAAGCTGTAATTTTATCTGGTAGCCCTTTTTCAGTTCGTGCTGAAGATGCGCCTCATCCTGATTTATCTCAAATTAGAGGGAAATTGCCAATGTTGGCCGTTTGTTACGGAGCTCAATATTTGGCACATTTTTCTGGTGGAGAAGTCGCTCCGTCAAATATCCGTGAATATGGTAGAGCAAATCTTTCTTTTATTAAGGAAGACGAAGCGTTTTTTGACGAAGTTCACTTGAACAGCCAAGTTTGGATGAGCCACAGTGACACGATCAAAACAATGCCTTCAAATGGCGTTCGTTTGGCGAGTACAAAAGATGTGGAAAACGCAGCTTATAGAATAGAGGGTGAAGCAACTTATGCAATCCAATTTCATCCAGAAGTATATCATTCAACGGATGGAAAACAAATTTTGGAGAACTTTTTGGTGAAAATTGCTGAAGTTCCTCAAACTTTTACACCAAATGCTTTTGTGGAAGAAATCGTAGCAGAAATGCAAGAAAAAATCGGGAATGACAAAGTTGTTCTTGGACTTTCTGGAGGCGTAGATTCTACAGTTGCGGCGGTTTTACTTAATAAAGCTATCGGAAAAAATTTATACTGCATTTTCGTAAATAACGGATTACTTCGCAAGAATGAATTCGAAAGTGTTTTAGAACAATATAAAGGAATGGGCTTGAACGTAAAAGGCGTTGATGCTTCTGATCGTTTTTTAAGCGAGCTTGCAGGAATCAGCGATCCGGAAACGAAAAGAAAAACAATCGGTCGCGTATTTATCGAAGTTTTTGATGCTGAATCACATCTTTTAGAAGGTGTAGAGTTCTTGGCACAAGGAACAATTTATCCTGACGTAATTGAATCTGTTTCGGTAAAAGGACCTTCTGCAACAATCAAATCGCATCATAATGTTGGCGGATTGCCAGATTTTATGAAGTTGAAAATTGTAGAACCTTTGCGAATGCTTTTCAAAGATGAAGTAAGAAGAGTAGGAGCAACTTTGGGAATTTCTGCAGCATTGTTGGGAAGGCATCCGTTTCCAGGTCCAGGATTGTCGATTAGAATTTTGGGCGATATCACTCCAGAAAAAGTAAGAATTCTTCAAGAAGTAGATTATATTTTCATTGAAGGTTTGAAATCACACGGATTATACGATAAAGTTTGGCAAGCAGGAGCGATTTTGCTTCCGGTAAACAGCGTCGGAGTTATGGGCGATGAAAGGACTTATGAAAAAGTTGTCGCATTAAGAGCTGTTGAATCTACAGATGGAATGACGGCTGACTGGGTTCATCTTCCGTATGAATTCTTGATGGCGATTTCAAATGAAATTATTAATAAAGTAAAAGGCGTTAACAGAGTCGTTTATGATATCAGTTCAAAACCGCCTGCAACTATTGAGTGGGAATAAATTGTTTAGAAATAAATCATAAATTAAGTCGTTGCTTTTTGTAAATTAGCAACGACTTAATTGCTTATAAATACTAGCAGCCAAAAATAAAAAAGCAAACAAAATGAAGAAGTTTTTTATAACATTTGTATCGATAATTTTACTTTCAGTTTCGGCTTCCGCCCAAGTAAAAACTATAAAGCATACTGTAGGAAAAGGTGAAACCGTGACTCAAATCGCTCAAAAGTATAAAGTTACTCCTTTAGATATTTATACTTTAAATCCAGATGCTAGAAATGGCGTGAAGGAAAATACAGTTTTATTGGTTCCTGGAAAAGGCGAAGTAAAAATTCCTGCTAAGGAAACAGTTAAAGTAGCGAAAGTAACTCCTAAAACGGCTGCAACTCACGTTGTCGTTGCAAAAGAAACACCTTATGGTTTGGCAAAACAATATGGGATCACGCTTGCTGATTTAGAAAATGCAAATCCTGAAATCAAAAACGGATTGCAAATCGGACAAACATTGACAATTCCTGGTTCTAAAGGAGGAGAAAAAATAGCCCCTAAAGAACTTACGAAGAAAGAAGAAAGAAAAGCCGAAAAAGAGGAAAAGCGAGAAGAGAAAAAAGCGGAGAAAGAAGCGAAAAAAGAGCTTAAAAATGAAAACAAGGTTGATGGAAACGTAGTTTATGAAGTGGTTCCAAAAGATACTAAATATTCAATTTCAAAAAGATACGGAATTACGGTTGAAGAACTTGAAAAGACAAATCCTTCGATTAAAAAAGACAGCTTGAAAATTGGACAAAAGCTTGTTATTAAAGCAAATCCTGAAAAAGTGGAGACTGTTTCTAAAACTGAAACGGTTAAAGAAACACCGAAACAAGAAATGCCAAAAGCTGGTTATGCTTCGTATCAAGTAAAGCCTAAAGAAACACTTTATAGCCTGTCTAGACAATTTGAATTAAGCCAAAATGGTTTGGTAGAGTTAAATCCGGAATTAGAAAATGGCGTTCGCGAAGGAATGGTTTTGAAAGTTCCTGCGGTTGTTGAACAAGCTGGAGTTTTGCCTAAAAATTACAAAGATTTGACAAAATCTATTTCTAAAAAAGATAGAAAAGAATTGGTTTTATTGTTGCCTTTTAATGTTTCAAAAGTGGCAGGCGATACGACAGGAACGGTTCAGTCTCGTTTGAAAAAAGATGGTTTCTTGAACATGACGCTTGATTTTTATTCTGGAGCTTTAGTTGCGATTGATTCAGCAAAAACTTTAGGCTTGAATATTGATGTTAAAATTTTTGATTCACAAGAAAATAAAACTTCTACAAGTGTTTCTAGTACTTTTGCTCAAACAAATTTGAAAAAAGCAGATGTTGTTGTTGGTCCGTTTTATCAAACTCATGCTGAAAAAACGGCTGAATTATTAAGCAAAGATAATATTCCTGTGATTTCTCCATTATCAAAAGATGCAAGTTCACTTTATAGTAATTTATACCAATCAATGCCGACAGCTGATTATGTAAAAACCGCAATATTTGACTATTTGGAACAAAAAACGGCAAATATTGTTGCTGTTGTTGATCCTAAAAAAGGAACTGCAAAAAAGTATATTTCAGAAAATCATCCTAAAGTTAGATTCGCTGGATTCACTGAAACCGGAGGTTTGAATGTAGAAAGTTTAAAAAATTTACTTTCTAAAACACAGATGAATTATGTGATTATGGAAACTGCAAATACTTGGATGATTAAAAGTACAATTACGGCTTTATTGGCGGCAAAAGCAGATTACCAAATTCAATTGGTGATTTTAGAGCCAAATGAAAAATTAGATTCTGATGAAATTTTAATCAGCAGTTTGGCGAAATTGAAAATGCTTTATGCTTCGGTTACACGTGAAAATGAAACTCCAGAAGGGGCAATTTTTGCGAAAGTTTACAAAAAGAAAAATAATATTTTCCCAAATCAATACGCGACAAGAGGTTTTGATGTGACCTTTGATGCCTTATTGCGTTTGTCACAAGAGAAAAGCTTTGAGGAAACGATTTATGACGATGCAACAGAAGGCGTAGAAAATAAATTTAATTACAATAAAAATCCAGCTGGCGGTTACACAAATAAAGGAGTTTATATTCTTTATTATGATGAAGACTTAAGCGTAAAAGTAGCACAATAATGACATCAAAAGTAACTTATTTGGGCGATTTAAGAACGTCTTCAGTCCATTTGCAATCAGGGACAGAAATACTTTCAGATGCTCCAAAAGACAATCATGGAAAGGGAGAAGCTTTTTCTCCAACTGATCTATTGGCAAATGCTTTGGGAAGTTGCATGGTTTCAATCATGGCGATAAAATCAAAAGATTTGGATTTAGATTTGACAGGCTCTACAGTTGATGTAACTAAAATTATGCAGGCAGAACCTCGTAAAATTGCTAAAATTGAAATCGTAATGAATATGTCGATTTCAGTAGATGAAAAAAGCAGGATTATTTTAGAAAGAGTTGCGATGAATTGCCCGGTTTTATTAAGCCTAAATCCTGATATTGAAAAAGATATTGTATTTAATTGGAATTAGAATCTTAAAGAATTGTTAATAACTTTGATTCGGAACACTAGTGTAACGTAAGTATTTTTCTATTTTTGTAAGACCTTAAACAAATAAAATATTATGGAAAACGATTTAAAAACCTCAAATGCAGGTCAAGGCATGGGAATTGCCGCTTTAGTATTAGGTATATTGGCTGTAATTGCTGCATTTATTCCTTGTTTTGGATTCTTTGCAATACTTTTTGGAGTACTTGCAATCATTTTTGGAGCAGTTGGTCTGTCACAAGCTAAAAAAGGAAATGCGCCTACAACAATGCCAAAATCAGGATTGATTTTAGGAGTAGTTGCAACAGGTTTTGTTATTATTTGGATGCTTGTCATCGTTGGTACTTTTGGAGCAGCAGCAATGTCGCATTCAGATGAAATCAGCAAAGCACTTGATTCAATTAAAACAGAAACTGAAAGAACAGAAGATTCTATAAGTAAAGATATTCAACAAATTCAGGAAGCTGAAGATACAACGGCTCCAGCAAATTAATTTTTGAGTGAACATAAATCCTTCTTACGAGATTGATTCTTATAAAAAGATAAACGTAATTTTTATTTTAATAATTATGTTTATCTTTTTTTATTCCTATATAGCTCCTTTTATAATTTTGACCGTAAGCTCTTCTTGCGAAGGAATGCCTTTGATTTACTGTAAAAGTAGAGGTTTGACAAGAGCATTTCATCAAATTTTGACTTTAAATTTTGAGAAAGCGATTGGTTACAATCAATACAGTATAAAAATATTTTTCTTCTTTTTGATACAACTAATAGCTCGTTTTTTTATCAATAAAAAAATTACCTTTCATAATGTTAAACTTATTTTCAGGTTGGATATTTTTATCAGTACTTTATTTTTCCTCTTTTCTTTTTACAATTTAATAATCCCATAAATTTTGACTCCAGATCAGCGAAAACTCGTTAAGCTAGCGCATACAAAAATGCCTTTCGGTAAGTATGAAGGTTGGCACTTGATAGATTTGCCAGAATATTACGTAGTTTGGTATAGCAATAAAGGTTTTCCAAAAGGAGAATTAGGCCAACAAATGCAGTTGGTTTATGAATTAAAATTAAACGGATTAGAAGAGTTAATTAAAAATATCAAGAAGCAATACCCAAAACCGCTCTAATTAGATATTTTGAAAATCAGATAATTAGTCAATGTGGGGCATTATGAAATTATCTAATTATCTAATTCGATAATTGACTAATTAATTCGTACTTTTGCCACGTTTTTGTCAAGTCGCATTCATGCGTTTAATTTTTTAATGGCAAAAACGTTAACTACACAACTACAAACAACAACAAAATGAATCAGACAAAATATATTTTTGTTACAGGCGGTGTGACTTCTTCTTTAGGGAAAGGAATTATTGCGGCTTCTTTAGCAAAATTATTACAGGCCAGAGGTTACCGAACAACGATCCAAAAATTTGATCCTTATATTAACGTAGATCCAGGAACGTTGAACCCTTATGAACACGGGGAATGTTATGTGACAGATGATGGTGCAGAAACTGATTTGGATTTAGGTCACTATGAGCGTTTCTTAAATGTTCCTACTTCTCAAGCTAATAATGTGACGACAGGAAGAGTTTATCTTTCAGTTATAGAAAAGGAAAGAAGAGGAGAATTTTTAGGAAAAACAGTGCAAGTCGTTCCTCATATAACAAATGAAATTAAGGAAAGAATGCAATTGCTAGGGAAATCTGGTAATTTTGATATCGTAATTACTGAAATTGGAGGAACTGTCGGTGATATCGAATCGCTTCCTTATATTGAGTCTGTTCGCCAATTGGTTTGGGAATTAGGTGAAAATAACGGAATTGTAATTCATTTGACATTGGTTCCATTTTTGGCAGCAGCCGGAGAATTGAAAACAAAACCGACACAGCATTCTGTGAAAACTTTGATGGAAAGCGGTATTAAAGCTGATATTTTGGTTTGCAGAACTGAGCACCATCTTTCTGATGAATTGCGTCAAAAATTAGCATTGTTTTGCAACGTAAAAAGAGAAGCGGTTATTGAATCTATTGATGCTTCAACGATTTATGACGTTCCAAATTTAATGTTGGAAGAAGGTCTTGACAAAGTAGCATTGAAAAAATTAGATTTGCCCGAAAAAGCAACTCCAGATTTAAAACAATGGAATACGTTCTTGCAAAAATTGAAAAATCCAAAGCATATCGTAAACATCGGTTTGGTTGGAAAATATGTAGAATTGCAAGATTCATATAAATCAATTTTAGAAGCATTCATCCATGCGGGTGCTGCAAATGAAACTAAAGTTAATGTCGTAAGCATTCACTCAGAATATTTAGATGAAAAAAATGCTGAAGAAAAATTAAGAGATTTAGATGGAATTCTTGTCGCTCCAGGTTTTGGAGAAAGAGGAATTGAAGGAAAAATCGAAACTGTTCGTTATGCAAGAGAAAATAATATTCCGTTTTTCGGAATTTGTCTTGGAATGCAAATGGCGGTTATTGAATATTCAAGAAATGTTTTGGGCCATAAAGATGCCAACTCTACAGAAATGAATTCTGGAACGGCTCATCCGGTAATCAACTTGATGGAAGAACAGAAAACCATTACAGACAAAGGAGGCACAATGCGTCTTGGAGCTTGGAAATGTGATATTAAAGACAAATCGTTGGCTTCAAAAATTTACGGCAAAAGCCAAATTGAAGAACGTCACCGTCACCGTTATGAGTTCAACGGAGAATATTTAGAAGCATTAGAAAAAGCTGGATTAACAGCATCTGGAGTAAATCCGGATACGAAATTGGTAGAAATCATTGAAATTGAAAAGCATCCGTTTTTCATTGGTGTTCAATACCATCCAGAATATAAAAGTACTGTAGCAAATCCGCATCCACTTTTTGTGAGTTTCGTAAAAGCTGCGGTAGATTACAAGAATAAATAGTTTGAAGAAATTCGAACATTTGGTAACGCGTTAGTGCGTAATTATTAATTATTTTAGAATAAAATGGAAGAAAAAAAGTTTGACCGTAATTCGATTATTGGCTTTGTACTGATTTTTTTAATCTTGCTAGGCATAATGTACGTCAACAAGCCAGCCGGAGAAATTCAAGGCAAAGACAAAAAAGAACAATCTGAAAAACAGGTAAACCAAGACGTAGTTGCTGCAAAACCTGCAATAACTGATACTATCTCAAACGATTCGCTTCAGACTGAAAAACTGAAAGCATCATTGGGTAGTTTTGCATATGCTGCAACGCTTCCATCTGCAAAAGCTACAACTAGCACGGTTGAAAATGACCTTATAAAACTTACTTTTTCAAACAAAGGAGGTTATATAGTGGATGCTGAAATGAAAAATTTCGAAGCATTTAAAAAAGGCTCTGGCCAATTAGTTAAAATAATTAAAGAAAACAATGCGAACTTAAATATCGAGCTTAAAACGCAAGGAAATTTAGTGTTGAATACGAAAGATTTGTATTTTGAACCAACAGTTACAAAAGAAGGTGAAAACCAAATTGTGACAATGCGTTTAAAAGCAGGTCCAGAACAATTTTTGGAATATCGATATGTCTTGAAACCAGGCGAATATATGCTTGATTTCTCGGTAAGAACACAAGGGTTGAGTAAAGTTTTGCAGACTTCAAACCCGCTTCCGATGGAGTGGAATATGAAAACCTACAGAAATGAGCAAAGTGTTTCTTATGAAAATCGTTATTCTGATTTAGTATATGAATATGAAGGCGGAAAAGACAATGATTTGGGTCAGTCTTCAAAAACTGAAGAAGCAAAAGAAGTAACTTATGTAGCTTTTAAACAACACTTTTTTACATCAATTTTATTGACAGACACGCCATTTAAAACGGCTACTTTGAAATCTGATAATTTAGTTCACGACGTTGAAAAAGATACTGTTTTCACAAAAGCATACAAAGCAATTTTACCATTAGCGTTTAAAGGTGGCGAAGTAAATTACAACATGAACTGGTATTATGGTCCTGCGGATTATAAAATATTAGACAAATATGAGAAAAATCTTGATGAAGTTATTCCATTAGGTTGGGGAATTTTCGGATGGATTAATCGTTGGATTTTTATTCCGGTTTACGGTTTCTTGAGCCAATTTATGGCACACGGAATTGCAATTATCGTCTTCACGATTTTAGTTCGTTTGGCAATGTCGCCGATTACTTACAAATCTTACTTGTCTCAGGCAAAAATGAAGGTGCTTCGTCCGGAAATCACTGAATTGAATGAAAAATTCAAGAAAGATCCGATGAAAAAACAACAAGAAACAATGAAGCTTTATAACAAAGCGGGTGTGAATCCTATGGCAGGATGTCTTCCAGCGGTGATGCAAATTCCAGTTTTCTATGCCTTGTTTCAGTTTTTTCCTTCAGCAATTGAATTAAGACAGAAAAACTTCCTTTGGGCAGAAGATTTGTCATCATTTGATGCCGTACTTTCTTGGAAACAACACATTCCGGTCATTTCATCTTTTTATGGAAATCATGTGAGTTTGTTTCCAATTTTGGCTGCAATCGCAATTTTCTTCTATATGAAAATGACAACAGGCGACCAGCAAATGTCAGCGCCTCAACAAGAAGGAATGCCAGATATGAGCAAAATCATGAAAATGATGATTTATATTTCACCATTAATGATGATGATTTTCTTCAACAATAATGCGTCTGGATTAAGTTTGTATTACTTTGTATCAAACACAATCACCATTGGAATTATGTTGGTAATTAAAAATTATATCATAAACGACGAGAAAATTCACGCTAAAATTCAAGAGAACAAAACTAAAGAGAAACCGAAAAGCAAATTCCAGCAAAAAATGCAACAAATGATGGAACAAGCACAAGAACAGCAAAAAGAAAAGAAAGCTAGTCTTGAAGAAAAAAAATCAAGCAGAAAAAGATAAAATTAAAAGCACTCAATAAAATGGGTGCTTTTTTAAATTTGAAGCGAGTAGTCGGGCATTTTCAGGAAACGCAATTCCCGCTTTCCGTTGCAATCTTTTTTTTTTCACCTCGAGCACAGTCAAGAGGGCATTTGCTAAAAAAAAAGGATTTCCTCTGCAATCGGGGCTATTTGAGAATTTTTCGGCTTCCTTTTAAACTTAAGAACAAAACCGCAATAAACCGCAACATTTTTAGTTATAAGAAACAATAACAGAAACATCGATTCAAATCTTAAATGACCTTAAATATCTTTATGGTAAAGAAAAAAAATCGGTACAATCATTGCATAATCCTTAAAAACAATAGATCCCAAAAATTTTAAAAATTTCTCAAATCTGTGTTCGAAAAAGAAAAATTATTTAATCTGCGTTAAAAAATCGGTACAATCATTCCATAAACACAAATATGAAATCAATCTTATTCACATTACTCACATTTTTATCCTTTCAAACTTTCGCTCAAGAATCTAACAAGCTAGACGAAAAAGGCCAACGCCACGGACTCTGGAAAGGGATTTACGAAGAATCAAAAAGACCACGCTATGAAGGAATTTTTGAGCACGGAAAGGAAATAGGAACATTCAAATTCTTCGATGATACAAAAGAGCTAAAAGTAATTGCAACCAGAGATTTTTCTGCAAAAGACGGTTCTGCTTATACTATTTTCTTCGACCAAAAAGGAAACAAAGTGAGCGAAGGAAAAGAAGTAAATAGACTTTATGAAGGCGAATGGAAATATTATCACATGGAATCTAAAGAAATTATGACTACAGAAAACTACATTAAAGGAAAACTTAATGGAGTCAGAAAAGTATTCTACAAAAATGGAAAAGTTGCAGAAGAAATTACTTATAAAAACGGAATTAAAAATGGTTCCTATAAAAAATATTCTGAAAAAGGTGATATTCTTGAAGATTCAAATTATAAAAATGATCAATTTGACGGACCAGCAATTTATAGAAATGGTTTAGGACAACTTGTCAGTAGTGGACAATTTAAAGATGGCAAAAAATCTGGAATGTGGAAGTATTATGAAAACGGCAAATTTGTAAAAGAAGAAAATCCTAACAAAGTAAAAAAGACAAAAGTCAAAATTGACAGCAAAAATAAAGGCGCAAGAAAACTGTCAGAAAATGCTCCAAAGCAATAAATAAATTTCCTAAATACACTCATAAATTAATCAAATGCGATCGACTTTAAATTATCTTTTAATTTGGCGTACTTTTGCACCGTTAAACTGATTCCAAGAATCGTAAAATAAATAAAATGAAACGTGTCGTAGTTGGACTTTCCGGAGGTGTTGATTCTAGTGTTGCTGCTTATCTTTTAAAGGAGCAAGGCTATGAAGTTATCGGGCTTTTTATGAAAAACTGGCACGATGATTCGGTTACAATTTCTAATGAATGTCCGTGGTTAGAAGATAGCAATGATGCTCTTTTAGTTGCAGAAAAACTTGGAATCCCATTTCAAACTGTCGATTTAAGCGAGCAATATCAAGAAAAAATCGTGGATTATATGTTTCGCGAATATGAAAAAGGAAGAACGCCAAATCCAGACGTTTTGTGCAACCGAGAAATCAAGTTTGACGTTTTTATGAAAATCGCCTTAAGTCTTGGAGCAGATTACGTCGCAACCGGACATTATTGTAGAAAAGGAGAAATCGATGTTGCCGGAAACCCTACATATCAATTATTAGCTGGAGTTGATGGAAACAAAGACCAATCTTATTTCCTTTGCCAGCTTTCACAAGAACAATTGGCAAAATCATTATTCCCAATTGGAGAATTGACAAAACCAGAAGTTCGTGAAATCGCCTCTCAAATGGAATTAGTAACAGCCGAAAAGAAAGATTCGCAAGGATTATGTTTCATCGGGAAAGTGCGTCTTCCAGAATTTTTGCAACAAAAATTACAGCCAAAAGCCGGATTGATTTTTGAAATTGATTCCAAAACAGCTATTTACGATAAAGAAGAAAAAGAATTCAAATCTTTGGAAGAAGAATTAGCATTCAAAGCAGCGCCAATTCCTTACGTTCCAGAAATGGGAAAAGTAGTCGGAAAACACCAAGGCGCTCATTATTTTACAAAAGGACAACGAAAAGGATTGAATGTTGGCGGTACTTTAGAACCCCTTTACATTATTGAAACAGACGTTGAAAGTAATATAATTTACACCGGCCAAGGCGATCAACATCCAGGATTATTCAAAAAAGCACTTTTCATAGAAAAATCAGAAGTGCATTGGATTCGTCCCGATTTGAAATTAGAAGCAGGCGAAACTATGGAGGTTATGGCAAGAATCCGTTACCGCCAACCTTTGCAAAAAGCAAAATTGCACCAATTCGAAAATGGAATGTATGTTGCTTTTGAAGAGCCGCAATCTGCAATCACAGAAGGACAATTCGTTTCGTGGCACCAAGGCGAAGAACTTATAGGTTCTGGTGTCATAGCATAGAAATCTGCATTAATCTGCATAATCCGTAATTATCCGGGTTCAAATAGTAAAAAAACAAAACCCGACAGACTTAAATCTGCCGGGTTTTTATTTAACAAACAAAACAAAACTCTTTTTTAAGCAAGTTCAAAACTGTTTTCAACGCTTTGAGACTGTAAACTTTTATCTGAAATCTCATTTTCTTTGACGACTTCCAACAAAACAAAAGACTTATCAAAACTTTCATCAAAGTGGATATTTCTCAAGTTTTCCAAAGAAATAGTTCCGGTAATATAGCCTGATTCTTGGTTCAAATACGATTCATCGATAGTCAAAAATTGTTTCTTCAAAGCAACGGCATCTTTCACAGAATGTCTCAAAAATACTTTCAAGTTCACATCATCTGATAAACTTAAATCTTCCTGTTGTGCAATTTTTTTGTATTCATATTGATAATCATAACTCAAAGCAGAAATATCGCTTAAAACCGCCGAAGCCGTTGGATGAGCGCCAGCACCTTTGCCAACGAAAAATTGTTCATCCGCAAAACTGGTCTTTGTGATTACGCCGTTAAAAACATCATCCACATTGAATAATCTATCTTCTGAATCTACAAATTTCGGAATCACAAAAGCTGAAATACTTCCGTCTGGATTTTTAAAAGCTTGGGCGACCAATTTAATTTTCAATCCTTTTTCACGAGCATATTTTAATTCCAGTCCGCTGATATTATTGATTCCGATATTGAGCAAATCATCAGGTTTTGCAATATATCCAAATGAATGCGCTAATAAAATCAGCAATTTATATTTCGCATCAAATCCGCCGGTATCCAAAATTGGATTGCTTTCTGCGAAGCCTTTTTCTTGCGCTTCTTTCAAGGCATCTTCATACGACAAATTATCCTTAAAAGTCTTCGTTAGAATATAATTCGTCGATCCATTTACGATTCCTTGAATTGATTCCAAAAGGTCATTGTCATAATATTCCTCCAGATTTCTGATAATCGGCATACTCGCGCAACACGCCGCTTCATACAACAACGGAACTTTATATTCACGTTGTAAATCAAGTAATTCTTGAAAGTGTTCCGCAATCATTTTTTTGTTGGCTGAGACAACAGCTTTTCCACTTTTTAAAGCACGAGTCACAATTTCATAAGCGGCATCGGCATCATCTATCAGCTCAACAATCACATTAATTTCTGGATCGCTGAAAATATCTTCCTTATTGAAAGTGAAATTTTCAGCTCCTATTTCGCGCTTTTTATCTTTGTCTTTTACACAAATATTCTTGATATTTGCTTTCAAACCAGGCGTTTTTTGCAATACTTCATACAATCCAAAACCCACGCATCCAAACCCGAATAAACCTATATTTAATTTTTTTCTTGACATTTTTTATTTTTTTTTGGAACACAGATCTAAAAAATTTTTAAAATTTTGACAATTTCTCAAATCTGTGTTGCTTTTTTATATTTCTTAAAAGTCCTTTCAATGTGTAAAATCTTAGGAAATTTTATTAGAAGCCAAACACTAGTACATTTTTTAATCCATTTTCCCGCTTTCTGCAGTAGCTTTTCTCCGATGAAAAATCGGAAGAAAAGGCTACTGCCGCCAATCGGGGCTAGTTTAAAAACATTAGGCTTTTTTTAAACTTTTGGTTAATTCAGCGACGAAGCAGTTTCTACATTAGCGTTCACCGCATTCGCAATTGCTTCTTTCAAATCAGCAATCAAATCATCGGCATCTTCCAAACCAACTGACAGACGAATCAAGCTGTCTGTAACTCCAGATTTATATCTAATTTCTGCCGGAATTGATTTGTGAGTCATCTCGCAAGGTAAGCAGCACAAGCTTTTTACGCCACCTAAACTTTCTGCCAACTTGAATAATTTTGTTCCAGAAACGATTTTTGAAGCTAATGCTTTGTCATCAATCACCAAATCAAAAGTGACAACTCCACCAAAATATTTCTGTTGGCTTTTTGCAATTTCGTGGTTGTGGTGCGTTTTCAAACCTGGATAATAAACGTTTTTGATTAGCTTTTCTGTAGTCAAAAATTCAGCAATTTTCTGTGCATTTTCAGCGTGCTGTTTGATTCTCAAGTTTAAAGTTTCTATTCCTCGGATGACCAACCAGCTGTCAAATGGCCCAAGGATTGCGCCAGAAGCATTTTGGATAAATTTTATTTTCGCTCCTAATTCTTCATTCGCGGTAATTACCAAACCGGCAATCAAATCGCTATGTCCCGAAATGTATTTTGTAGCGCTGTGAACGATTAAGTCAGCTCCAAATTCAATTGGTTTTTGTGCAATTGGCGAAGCAAAAGTATTGTCAACGCAGAATAAAACATTGTTCTCTTTTGCAATTTTTCCGATAGCTCGAAGATCAGAAATTTTAAGTGTAGGATTTGTTGGAGATTCAATCCAAATCAAAGCGGTTTTGTCTGTAATTGCATTCGCTACATTTTTAGCATCTGTCGCATCAACATAATTCACTTTGATTCCGAATTTCTCATAAACGTGCGTGAATAGGCGGAAAGCGCCTCCATAAATATCGTCAACGGCAATAATTTCGTCTCCTGAAGATAACAATTTTACAACCGCATCAATTGCTGCCAAACCGCTTGAGAAAGCATATCCGTTAGTTCCGTTTTCTAGTTTTGCTGCTAAATCTTCCAAGACTTTTCTTGTCGGATTATTGCTTCTTGCATAATCAAAACCTTTGTGAACGCCAGGTTCATCTTGAACAAAAGTGGAAGTTTGGTAAATTGGCACCGAGATTGAACCGGTTAATTCGTCTACTGGAATGTAATTTAAAATTTGAGTTTGCTCTTTCATTTTGATAACTTTTAAATGTTTTTAAATAATTTTTTGTTTTCCAAAAAATATTCGAAACCAGATATCGAAAGGAGCAGAAATAAAAAATGCCCTTCCGACAAGTCAGAAGAGCATATAATATTTTGAAGTATTATGTACATTTTCTAGCTTATCTATCCTCGCAATGCAAGGTTGAATGTAGCACCTTAATTACCAAAGTAATCAGGTTGCTAAGACGTCATCGGGTCAATTCCCTCGGTCTTTCTGGATAAGAATAATCTTTTAAAGAACTTGAGTGCAAATTTAGGGCATAAAAAACATAAGAACCTAATTTATTTTGAAAAAAAATCAAAAATAATTTTTAAGTCATTGAATTTTAATATTTTGTAATACAATATTTTCTTTTGATAATTTGTTTTTTCTTTGTGCAAACATCAATTTTCTGTAAATAAAGTGACTTAAAACAGCTAAAATAATTCCGATCAAGGCGTAACTTACGCCTAAAAAAATCGTCTGATTTGTCAATAATTGTGTTTGGATTGTAACCGATTTTAAGATGCTTGAATTTGCCAACAAAACTGATTCTTGTGTTGTAAAACCTTTAGAAATAAATAATTGAACCGAACTAGAATTTCTTTCTACGTAATTCAAATCATACGGAGTTAAATAGTTTAAAAATTGCTCTTTGTAATGCTGATTGTAAAATAATTGCAACGTATAATATCCGGCGAAAGAGTTTAAAGTGGTAAAAAAACGAACAGTTCCACCGACTAAACTTCCAGAAATTCCGCTGTGGACGGGAACTGACGATAAAATAAATGTAGCAATCGGAACGAACAACATTCCCGAAGAAGCGCCTTGCAAAAATATTGGAATCATCAAGTCTGAGAAATCCAATCCGGGCGAAATAATTTTATACATCCAAAAGTTAAAAGCCAGCATTAATCCAAAGCCTGAAATCAGAAAATAATGGATAGGAAATTTCTTTTTGGCAACCAATTGAGAAGCGATATACATCGTCAAAGTCATTCCTGAAATATTCACTGCGGCGAGTTTAATATAATCATAATTTGACCACTGATTGATGACACTGACATAGTTGTAAACCAAATTTATCGTGTCTTTCAGCCCATAAAAAAACGCCAGAAAAAATAATCCGATGAGGAATCTTTTAGACTTAAAAATGCTGAAATGAATAATCGGACGTTTGCTATTTAGTTGCCGTAGAACAAAAAGCGAGATCAAAAATAGGGCTAGAAAAAAGCTATAAACTATCGATTTATCGTCAAACCAATAGTGTTTTGGGCCGTAAACAAAACAATAAGCCACGGCAAACATTCCCGAACCAAGAATCAGATATGCCTTCCAGTCAATTTGGTACAATGGATATTTTTTCTCAGTTCTCTCAGATTTAAAGATTAGGATAACAATGATGATGGAAATAATTTGGAACAAAATCACAACATAATAAATCATTTTCCAATCAGTATTGTCAATAATCCAAGCAGATGGCGCTCCTGCAACGACGCTACTTCCCAATAAAGTTCCATAGAAAACCGAATAGCCAACTGCCATTTTTTTCTCTTCATGAAGTCTTGAAAAAATAAAAGTCAGCATTCCTCCGGCAATGAAACTAATAATCATTCCTTGGAGAAATCGAAGGAGAATAAAAATTTCGATTTCAGTAGTTTTCATCGACAGCAAATTCAGAATAATTCCGATCAATAAAACCGTAATCAAATATTTCTTAGTATTGAAATAATTCAAAAACCGAATCTGCAACGGAAGCGTGAAAAGCAACGAAATGTAAGTCACTTGAATCGAAAAAGTCACGTCTTCAGGTTGCGCTCCAAAGTAAGAAACGACATAATTTTGCGTCAAAGAAAACAGCGAAAACTGAATAATCGTGAACATCAAAATCAAGAAAAGTGCGGTTCGCATTCCCCAATTCCAGTTGTGGATCCAGTTTTTGAAATAAATATTTTTGTCCATTATTTATTTTTTACCGAAACGATTACGTTCATTCCAGCCTTAATTTCATTTATATTTTTGTCGATAAATTTGATTTTTACAGGAATTCGCTGCGTGATTTTTACAAAGTTTCCGGTGGAATTATCAGCAGGAAGAAGCGAAAATTTAGAACCTGTGGAACCAGCAATCGCCTCGATTTTTCCAGAGTAAATTTTATCTTCAAAACCGTCAATTTTAATTTCTACGTCTTGGCCAATTTTCATATTTTCGATTTGCGTTTCCTTAAAATTTGCCGTAACCCATTTTTGTGCTTCATTAATTATCGGAACCAAACTTTGTCCTGCTTGAATTTGCTGGCCTTCCTGAATTGTTTTTCTTCCCAATCGCCCAGAATATGGAGCGAGAATTACCGTATATTCTAAATTGATTTTTGCAAATTCCAACTGCGCTTCTTTCTGTTTAATTTCCGCTTTCAGCAATCCGTGTTTTGCTTCAAGCTCGATAATTTTTGAATTTGTAGTTTTTAAATTGTTCTTCGAAGCATTCAATTCACTCGAAGCCACGTCATATTTTGACTGCATTTGTTCAAATTCCTGCAACGTTGCGGCTTCTTCTTTCAACAGATTTTTGTAACGTTTCAAGTCTTGTTGTTTCTCAATATATTTTGCTTTGGCTACAGAAATCATATCATTATTGACCGAGGTTCCTGTTTTTGCCGTAATAATTTCAGCATCCAAAACCTGCAATTTTGCTTTTGAATCTTCCAGCGCAGCTTCAGCTTCCATCACTTTTGTCAAATATTCTCGATTATCGATCGTTACCAACGTGTCGCCAGCATTGACAAATTGATGTTCTTCAAAATTTATTTTCTGGATATAACCGCCAACTCGCGCCGAAATTGGGTTAATGTACGCTTCCACTTGAGCGTCATTTGTTTCTTCATAATTTCCTGATCGAACCAAATAGCGAAGGAAAAAGAAGAGCGTCGCCACGATGGTAAGTGTGACTGCAACGTTAAAAATTATATTGAAAGTTTTGTCTTTTATCTTCATTTTTAGATTTTTCCGGTGGTGTAAAGGATTTGATAATAATAATTTAAGAGCGAAGTTTGCGCTTCGATCAGCTTGTATTTTGACTGTAAATAAAGATTGTCCGCTTCTAATAAATCGGTCAGCAAAGCCAATTGATTAAAGTATTTTGTGTTTACAATTTTTAAATTTACTTTTGATTGCTCAATATTTTTCTGCGCGATTTCCATTTTTTCTTTGGTGTCTTCAAGTTTTATTTTTAAGGAAGAAATCTCTAATTTTAAATTGTCTCTAACCGCATTTTCATTGACTTTCAATTCCTCCAAACGTTCTTTTTCAGCTCTAACTTTATGATTGTTTTGGTACAAAGAAGAAATCGAATATTCCATCTTAAAACCAACAAAACCAATTGCGTAGGCTTGGTCAACATTCGGGTATTTCAGATAATTCGGGTAATTGTATTCATACGCAGAAATCAAAGAAATCGACGGATAATAATTGCTTTTCGCGCCTTTGATCTTTGCTTCTTGAAGCTCAATATTTTGCTTTGCGGAAAGAAAATTATAAGCCGTTTTTTCAGAAGGTTCTTCAATATTTATCCACTCAGGCGTTTCTTTTACAATTGCCGTGTCGCTTAAAATCAGCTTCGTTTCTTCAGGAAGTTTCAACAAAACATTCAACCGATTATTGAAAATCTGGATGTTGCTTTGGTTTTCTTTTCGGGCAAATTGTTCGTTCGAAAGACCAATTTCTGCTCTCAAAACATCGCTTCGGGTCACTTTTCCGTTTTTGTACAACGAGTTTATGTTTTTCAGGCGAAGTTCTTCACGACTAACTTGTTCTTTATGAATGCTGTCCAATTTTGAAAAGCGAAGAATCTCAAGATAATTCTGAATTACTTGCAAGGAAATCGAACCCGATTGTTGCTGTATTTTTATATCAGAAAGCTTTGTTTTTATTTCAGATTCCTCGATTTGGGCTTCGTGTCTTCCGCCAGAATACAAATTGAAAGACGCTTCAACGCCAAAGTTCGCCTGATAAGTCGAAGGCGGTGGCGGAAGTGATTCAGAATCGTGAAGTCCGTGTTCATAAAGCGTCACGTTTGACAGTTTTTTTCCACTTGCGCCGGCAGCCAAGCGAGGCAAAACGTGACTTTTAATTTCCTTAAGATCTGATTCAGAAGCTTCTTTGTTCAGCTTTGCCATTGTAATCCAATCATTGTTTCCTTTGGCAATTGAAATCGCTTCTTTGATACTTAAAACTCTAGTTTCAGGATTTTTTTCTTGGGCAAAGTCAGCATTCCAAAAAAGATTTGTTCCGAGAAAAAGGAATAGAAAGAGCTTGTTATTTTGATGAAATAGATTCATTTTAGAGGTCAGGGGTTTTTTACTGTGAAATTTTTGTTTTCGTTGAATTCAGAAATAGAAATTTCCTTCTATGATTTTGGCATAAAATAATTTAATCGTTGATTTGGATGAATTGTTATAGACTAATAATGAAAAAAGAAGATAATTTTTGCTGTGAGTTTCTTTTAAATAACTTGAAATAACAGTTTTTACGCTGCTTTGTGTTTTTGAAATTAACAAAGTAAACCAAAAGGCTTGAAGTTTTCATATATGAATTTTAACACTGCAAAGTTCCTTTGCTTTCGTGTGTTAAAAAAGTCGGTTTCACGGTATTTTTCGTCGATTTTTCTACTTAATCGATTTCTTATATTCTAAAGGTGTAAGTCCCGCATTTGATTTGAAGAATTTGCCGAATACTGATTGATCAGAGAAGTTTAAGAATTCGCTGATTTGTGCCACAGAATATTTTTGGTTTTGAAGTAAAACTTTTGCTTCTAAAATTACAGATTCATTAATCCAATCGCCAGCTGTTTTTCCAGTCTGTTTTTTTAAAATCTCAGATAAGTGTTTCGAAGTAATATTTAATTTGTCGGCATAAAAATTTACTGTGTGGTGATTTTGATATTCCTTTTTCAATAGAGTTTTAAAATTGACCACAATCGCAGGAAGTTTTTCCAAATGATAATTAGAAGTCGTCGTTTGCAAATAAGAATTCAGTTCGTGAATCAAAATAAAAATTAAGCTTCGGATAATTTCTTGCTCGTGAAAGTTTTTCTCTCCAATAGTTTGCTTGATTAAGTCAAAAACTTGGGAGATTTTCTTAGCCTGATTTTCATTCAAACCAAGACTATGCAACTCATCATTTTCAAAAAAATCGAATTCCATCAAATAAAAAACATTCGTTCTATTGGCCAAAAGATAATCATCCGTAAAGAAAATAATATCGATTTTCGGACTATTTTCGGTTTCTTTTATTGTTCGAACAATGCTTGGTCCAAGCGCAATAATTGCTGGTGCTTTAATTCTTTTGGTCACCAAACCCGCTTGTGAAATCACTTCGCCTTCCTTTAAAAAACTAATAGAATAGGTTTCTGAACGACGCGGTTCAGTATTAAAAAGGCTGTTTTTTCCTAGTTCTATAAAGAAATAATCCTTTTTATTACTCGACAAATTGAACACCTTTTGGTGATGCTGAATAGAGTAGGTCGTGATTTTTTTCATTATAAGGAAGCAGGTTTGTAGTTTACAAATTTACTAAATTTCACAACTCATTCATTTACTTTAAATCTGTAAAAACAAATGCCTTGTTTTTTCGTAAATTTGGAAACCAATTATTTATAAATAAAGAAATTGTGAAATTTGGATCTGCAATGTAACCCCAATGTCAATTTTAAAATGTCTATGAAAAAAATTACTTTTTTACTCCTTATATTTTCAAGTTTTATTGCTTCAGCTCAAGAAGATGCTTGGGTCTATTTTATAGATAAACCTGACGCGGCCTATTACTTTGCCAATCCTTTGGAAATGTTGTCACAACGTGCTTTGGATAGAAGAAATGCTCAAAATATTCCCTTGGATAATAAAGATGTTCCGATTGCGGTTTCTTACATAAATCAAGTAACAACTTCTGTCGGAATTACGGTAAAAGCAAAGTCAAAGTGGCTCAATGCGCTTCATATTAGAGGAACAGTTGCAAATATTCAAAACCTAGAAAATTTTCCTTTTGTCGATCATGTAGATTTTGCAAATAGAACTTTAAATAGTATTGGGAGAGTGGCTAGAACTACAAATTTCAGTAATGAAAATAAAAATCTTGATACCCAAATTAACTATGCATACGGAACTTCTGCCAATCAAATTCAGATGTTAAACGGGCACTTATTGCACCAGCAAAATTATACAGGAAGCGGAAAAATAATCGCCGTTTTAGATGCAGGATTTCCTGGAGTAAATACGGCAACTCCTTTTCAGAGGCTTCGAATTAATAATCAAATTTTAGGAGGCTATAATTTTGTAGGCAGAAGTACAGATTTTTATACTGGAGGTTCACACGGAACAATGGTGCTTTCAACAATGGGCGGTTATTTTGCAAATCAATTAGTTGGAACTGCTCCTGATGCATTCTATTATCTTTTTATAACTGAGGATGTTGCTGATGAAAATCCAGTTGAAGAATCGTATTGGGTAGAAGCGGCAGAAATGGCAGACAGTCTTGGCGTTGACATTATTAATACTTCTCTGGGGTACTTTACTTATAACAATCCTAGTTACAGTCACACTTATCCTGACATGAATGGAACAACTGCCTTTATATCTCGTGGTGCTGATATAGCATTTTCTCGTGGCATGATTTGCGTAGTTTCGGCAGGAAATTCTGGTGATTCTGTAAATCCTTACATTAGTGCGCCAGCAGATGCCGTGAATGCTTTGACCGTTGGTGCCGTTACCGCTTCAAGAAACTATGCAAATTTTAGTTCAATCGGACCATCTTTTGATGGAAGGGTCAAGCCAGATGTCATGGCACAAGGTCAGGCCTCTGTCATTTCTGATGCTTCAGGAAATATAGGTGTAGCGAATGGAACTTCTTTTTCAGCGCCAATTACAGCAGGAATGGTAGCTAGTTTTTGGCAAGCCTTGCCCAATAAAACGAATGCTCAAATCATGCAATTAATTAAAAAATCTGCACATTTGTATACAAATCCAAATGCACAGTTTGGTTATGGAATTCCGAATTTTAATCAAGCGCTATTAGATGGTTTAGGAATTTCTGATTTTGGTCTTGAAAAATTTAAAATCTATCCAAATCCGGCTAATTCTTTAGTAAATTTAGATAAAAAAGAAGGTTTTGAAAAGGCTCAAATTTTTCTTTATAATAATTTAGGACAACAGGTTTTGGATGTAAATTTAAACGTAAATAAAAGCAGTTTTTCAGTCGAAAATCTTACTTCGGGAATATATTTTTATAAGATAGTTTCAGGAAATTCTTCTCAAACGGGAAAACTAATCAAGAACTAATCAGCAATAATTTTACAAACAACGAATCGCTTTAAGAAATTTTAGCGATTTTTGTTTTTATAAAGAAATCAAATTCAATTGTAATGAATAAAATTACGCAGCTTTTTAAAATAAAATATCCAATTATTCAAGGTGGAATGATTTGGAACAGCGGTTACAAATTAGCAAGTGCAGTCAGCAATTCTGGAGGTTTAGGATTGATCGGAGCTGGTTCGATGTATCCAGATGTTTTGCGCTCGCATATTCAAAAATGTAAAAAAGCAACTGACAAACCTTTTGGTGTAAATGTTCCAATGCTATATCCAAATGTTGAAGAAATTATGAATATTATAGTGGAAGAAGGTGTGAAAATTGTCTTTACTTCCGCAGGAAATCCAAAAACATGGACGAGTTTTTTAAAGGAAAAAGGAATCACGGTTGTTCATGTTGTAAGTAGTTCAAAATTCGCCTTAAAAGCTCAGGAGGCCGGTGTTGACGCTGTAGTAGCAGAAGGTTTTGAAGCCGGAGGTCATAATGGAAGGGAGGAATCTACAACATTGACATTGATTCCGATTGTTAGAGAAAAAATCCAAATTCCATTAATTGCCGCAGGTGGAATTGCGACTGGAAGAGCGATGCTCGCGACAATGATTTTAGGCGCTGACGGAGTTCAAGTCGGAAGTCGTTTTGCAGCTTCGTTTGAAAGTTCTGCACATGATAATTTTAAGAAGACAATTATTGATTTAGAAGAAGGAGGAACTCAGGTTACTTTGAAAGAGTTAGCGCCAGTTCGTCTTATAAAAAACAAATTTTACCAAGATATTCAAGATTTATATGCAACTGCGCCAAGCGTTGACGATTTAAAAATATTATTAGGAAGGGCAAGAGCAAAAAAAGGAATGCTTGAAGGTGATTTAGTGGAAGGCGAATTAGAAATCGGACAAGTTTCTGGTTTGATTCACGATATTAAATCAGTGGCAGCTATTGTTGACGGAATGATTTCTGAGTTTGAAGAGGCTAAGAAAGCAGCTGTAAGTTTATAAAAGTTTAACGCAAAGCGCGTTAAGATTTTGAAAAATTTACAAAGCTCTTGTTATTCTCTTTGCAAAATCTTAGCGCGCTTTACGTTTAAAAAATCATTCATGTCCTAAATCATAAATTTCCATAATATTCTTCAAAACTTCTTCAAAGTCAATTTTTAAGTCGATCAATTTTCCAGATTGGATGTCAAAAACCCAACCGTGAACTTGAAGCCCCCGGTCCTTTATTGCCTTTTGTATTTCTGCAGTTTTGACCAAATTTATGCACTGTTCCTGTACATTTAATTCTACTAAACGATTGTATTTTTCAGTTTCATCTTCAATCGCGTTCAGCTCTTTTTTATGAATTCGATAGACATCACGAATGTTTCGTAACCACGGATTCAAAACACCCAAATCTTCCGATTGCATTGCCGCTTTAACACCACCGCAGAAATAATGACCACAGACAACGACGTGATTTACGTGCAAATAATTCACAGCATAATTCAAAACTGACATTACGTTTAAATCAATGCTAATCACCATGTTGGCTATATTTCGATGCACAAAAACTTCCCCAGGAGAAACGCCCATCAAATCTTCTGCTGTTACGCGACTATCAGAACAGCCAATATAAAGAATATCAGGGTTTTGTCCTTTTGATAAATCTGAAAAATAATCTGGATTAACGTCTAATTTTTCTGAAATCCATTTCTTATTGTTTTCGAATACTTTTTGAATTTCCATAATTTTGAATTGGTAGGTTTATACTAATTTAATCTCTAATAATAGATTGGTTGATTTTGGTTTCGTCAAAATCGAGCTGGCTTTGCTGTTTTTGTAGCACCTCATAATCGTATACTTTCTGTTTTTTTAAATGCGCCAGTTCCTTTCTTTGCGCAGTAATCAACTCTAACCTAATTTCGTGAAAACGCACAATTTCATAACGATTCGTTTCATCGCAAACCAAAGATTCAAGTCGTTCTGAAGTCAAAGCTATTCCGTTTTTGATTCGTTTTTGCAAATTTTCTACAAGCTCATTTTCGGCGATATCATTCGCAAGATTTCTTTCCATATAAGTCAGCGAGGCTTTCATCAATCTTAATTTTATGGATGTACTTTGTTCTTCTTCAGGAATTAAATCGTCAATTTCTTCAATTTTTAATGACTTGATTACAATCGGCAAAGCTAAACCTTGCAAAACCAAGGTTATTAAAATTACGACAAAAGTTACTAATAGAATAATATTTCGCTGTGGAAAATCTTGTCCATCACTTAAAGTTAAAGGAATTGCTAGCGCAGAAGCTAACGAAACAACGCCTCGCATTCCCGCCATTGCAATAATAAAAGGTCCTTTCCAACCAGGATTTGGTTCTTTCTCTCGGATTCTCTTAAAGAAAAATCTAGGAAGAAATGCCGATGGATAAACCCAAATAAAGCGAATTAATATTGTAATAATGCTTATGATTATTCCGTATTTGATTCCTTCTTCCAAAGAATATCCATTTAAACCATGAACAATTACGGGCAATTCTAATCCAATTAAGATGAAAATTAATCCATTTAAAATAAAAATAATTGTTGCCCAAACATTCTGTGTCTGGATTCTTGCCGAATGGTCAAAAATTTCATGAGAGCGATATGACAAAAATAATCCACCTGAAACGACTGCTAAAACTCCTGAAAATTCAAAATGTTCAGCTGCAATAAACATAATATAAGGTGCCATCAACGTAAGCGCTGTATCTATATTTGACGTAGTCGGAAAAAATCTATGAATTACATAAAAAACATGAGCGATCGCCAAGCCAACAACAATTCCCATAATTCCGACGATAAAAAAGTCTGAAATTGCTTCTTCCATAACAAAATGTCCAGTCACAACTGCAGCCAAAGCAAATCGGAAAACAATCAAAGAAGAAGCATCGTTGATCAAACTTTCACCTTCTAAAATCGTAATAATTCGTTTAGGCATCTTAATTCCTTTCAAAACTGAAGTTGCAGCAACAGCATCCGGAGGCGAAATAATTCCTCCTAACAAAAAACCTAAAGCCAAAGTAAATCCAGGAATCAAAGCATTCGAAACAAAAGCTACAATGCAAGAAGTAAAAAATACCAATCCAAAAGCTAAAAGTCCGATTGGACGCTTGAATTTCCAAAAACTATTCCAGGAAGTATACCAAGCAGCTTCATATAAGATAGGAGGCAAGAATATCGTGAAAACTAACTGCGGATCTAGCTGAATCATTGGCATTTCAGGAATCAGGCTGATCAATAATCCGCCAATTACTAAAAATATTGGATAAGAAATTCGCAGTTTTTGACCAAGCATAACCAGCATGGAAACCGCAAAAAGCAGTGAAATAATAAGCAGAAGTCTTTCGTGGAACATAAAATTTTATTTGGTTGAATTTTCAAATATATCGCTTTTTGAAATTGTTAAAAATAAAAAATGCGATAACTGTGAATTATCGCATTTTTGAAATTATTTTTTTTGCTTAGAATTTATTCTCAACTTCTGCAGCTTGAAGCATAAGATAATGCAAATCGGTATTTTTTACAAAAGGTTTTAAAAGCTCGCTTCCAGGGCCATACATTGCCAATTCGACATAATCTGCCGAGTGATCCATACTGATCCAGCCCACAGAATTATATTTCTGTTGTATTTCTGCCAAAGCTTTAAACGGAAGTTTTTTATAGTTGTACAAACCATCTTCCTGCTTGTGAAGTCCGTTATAATAAGATAAAATCAGTTTTGCTTCTTCGTCAGAAACTGCTTTTCCATTTGTCGCTTCAAATTTCTCACGAATTTGAGAGGCAGTCGTATCCGCTTTAAAACTGTTCAAAATCGTCTCGTTCGTGTGCGTATATTTTTGGATGCTGTCAAAACTAGCATTTGCATCTTTTCCATAAATCACGCCAGGATTCGCATTTCCGTGATCAGTCGTAATAATCACCAAAGTATTTCCGTCTTTTTCAGCAAAATCCATCGCCACTTTCACGGCTTCGTCAAACGCAATTTGGTCGTGAATCAAAGCTGCAATATCATTAGCGTGCGCGCCCCAATCCACTTTTCCCGATTCAATTTGCAACACAAAACCTTTTTTGTGATCTTTCATTCGGTCAATCGCCTTCTGCGCCATTTCTGCCAAAGTCGGAATTTTAGACTTTAAATCAGGCGTATTAATTCGGTCAATATTATAAGGAATAGCGTCATCATCAAAAACGCCCAACATCGGCTTGTCATTTTTCATCGCCAAAAGTTCGTCGCGGTTTTTTGCAATTTGGTATCCTTTTGCATAAAATCCAGCGTAAACATCTTTCTTATCTTTTCTAACTTTTGAGTCAAAATTGTTATTTCCACCGCCAAGCATTACGTCAAAACCAAGATCCAAATACATTTCTGCAATATCATCCTGAGCGCTTCTTTTGTCACTGTTAATGCAAAATCCCGCTGGAGTCGCATGCGTAATCGCAACCGTAGTCACGCATCCCGCCATTTTTCCAGCTTTTTTAAATTTCTGTAAAATCGGCAAATGCTGTTCGCCATTCGGACCAACATTTAGCGAGCCATTATTTACACGAATACCGCCACCCCAAGAAGAACTTCCAGCGGCAGAATCTGTTACGATAGAACTTGCAGAAGCAGTGTCCATCAAGGCTCGCGACACTTTATTGTCTTTATATAATTGAAGCCAATTCGACCCTTTTCCATATTTTCTGTTCAAAAACAAGTCCGCCATATTCAGCGTTCCGGTACTCATCCCGTCGCTGACCATGAAAATAATATTCTTAGCTTTCTTGTTTTTGTTAATTGATTCAAGATCTAAAACATCCGCTGCGCCTTGAAAAGGACTCAAAACTGCAGTTCCCAATGTGAAAAGCGAACCGTTTCTGAAAAATTTCCTTCTATTCATTTCTATTATAATCTAATTATTTGAAGTGTCAAAGGTAAGCAATCTTCAACTTTCGGCATATTACCAAACTGTTATTTAAGATTTTAGTTTTTTTTGAAGCGAATCACCCAGCATTTTCAGCAAAGGCAATTCCCACTGAAGCCACTCGCTTTGCGCCAGCTTTTAAGGCTGGCACAAGAGCTCAAACAATGGCATCATCGGGGCTATTTGAGAAACTATTTGAATTTTTGTTCAGGTCAGTCCCAATCTTTGTCGATACACTTTGCCTTAAAATTTCTAAAAAAAGAAACCACAGATCAACGGATTCTAACTGATTTCTTATGGCAAAGAAATCAATAATCCAGAAAATCTGTGGCAGATCTAAAAACTAAGTTTAATTAAGCAGTAATTTTTTCGAATTCAATTTCCACTTGGTTTTTCAGCAAATCTTCAAAAGTCTCGCGCTCGCGAATCAAATGACCTTTGCCTTCATACCATAAAACTTCGGCAGGTTTGAATCGTGAATTATAATTGGAAGCCATCGAAAAGCAATATGCACCAGCATTTCTGAAACACAAAATATCGCCTTCTTTGATTTCTGAAATTCTTCTGTTATTCGCAAAAGTGTCCGTCTCGCAGATATAACCCACGACAGAATAAAAGCGTTCTTTCCCTTTTGGATTCGAAATATTTTCAATGTGATGTTGTGAACCATAAAGCATCGGACGAATCAAGTGGTTGAAACCGCTGTCGATTCCTGCGAAAACTGTTGAGGTTGTTTGTTTTACTACGTTTACTTTGGCCAAAAAATAACCAGCTTCGCTCACTAAAAATTTTCCTGGTTCAAAAGCTAAAGTCAAGTCACGGCCATATTCTTTTGAAAATGCATTAAATCTTTTGGAAAGTTTTTTCCCTAATTCTTCAATATCAGTTTCGATGTCGTCTTTTTTGTAAGGCACTTTGAAACCGCTTCCGAAATCTAAGAAATCTAATTCTTTGAAGTTTTTGGCAACGTCAAACAAAATTTCTGCAGCATATAAAAATACTTCGATATCTAAAATGTCAGAACCCGTGTGCATGTGAATTCCGTTGATCTGCATTCCTGTGTTTTCTACAATTCTTAAAATATGTGGCATTTGGTGAACCGAAATTCCGAATTTGCTGTCAATGTGTCCCACAGAAATATTCGCATTTCCACCCGCCATAACATGTGGATTGATTCTAATACAGACAGGAATTTCTGGATATTTTGCTCCGAAATGTTCCAAGATTGATAAGTTGTCGATATTGATCTGAACACCCAAATGTGCTACTTCTTCAATTTCTTCGAAGGAAACTCCATTTGGCGTATAGATGATTTTTTCAGGTTCAAAACCCGCATGTAAACCAAGCTGTACTTCTTGAATAGAAACCGTGTCAAGTCCAGAACCAACTTGCTTTAATAGCTTTAAAATTGAAATATTTGATAATGCTTTTACTGCATAATTTATTCTCAGGCTTTCTACTTTTGAAAAAGCATCGGTCAGTCTTTTATATTGCGACTGGATTTTTTCGGCGTCATAGACATAAACCGGACTTCCGAATTGTTCTGCTAGTTGTACTAAATCTTTCGTTTGCATAAATTTCAATTTCTTTTTACAAAAGTAAATTTAGTGATTTTAAAGAACAAATTTTATAATACTAATTAACAAATTATAACATAAAATTATATTTGTAACTTTTTATTCTGATATTTTTAAATTTATTTCGCATTCTTTTTTTATATTAATTATACAGGCCATAAAAAAATCCATTGTCTCCAATGGATTTAAAATTAAGGATTTGTTTCTTTAACCCTATTTTTCTTTTTACGTTTAATATCTTTGTCTAACTTTTTGTCTCTTGCATTAAGCTCGGCAGCTTCAACTTTTGTCACTTTACCATTTTCTTTTGCTTTGGCTTCGTCTTTTGCTATTCTATCTTTTCTTTTTTCAAGTTTAGCAGCTTGTTTTTCATTTAGCTGTTCGTTTTGTACTCCCTCTTCAATTGCTTTTTCTTGTTGTGCCGCTTTAGTTTCCTGCGCTTGTGAAGCAAAACCTATTAAGGCGATTGCAATAGTAAAAATTATCTTTTTCATCATAATTTGTTTTAAGATTATCTATCTAAATTACAAATACTTTCATAGTCTATTTTATATATTAACAACAATTTTATGTATGATTCAAAGGTTTTACCAGCGTCATTAGCCCAGATTGCAGCGGAAAGCCTTTTTTAAAAAACGACTATTTTTTGCTCAAGAAAAAAAGCGACCAAAGGAAGCTCTTTTTTCTTTCTGCAAAAAAAGGAGTTTTTAAAAAAGCTTGTAGTGAAAAGCTGGAATTGCTTCAAATAAAAAAGAAAAATCTTTCGTTGATTAGAATGATTTTTGCTATTTTTGTGGCACTTTAAAAAAGTCAAAAAACTTTAATATGGATATACACGAATACCAAGGAAAAGAGATATTAGCCAGTTATGGCGTGAAAGTTCAACGTGGATATGTTGCCAATAATCCACAAGAAGCGGTTGCTGCTGCAAAGCAATTGACTGCTGAAACTGGAACTGGATGGCACGTTATCAAAGCTCAAGTTCACGCAGGTGGAAGAGGAAAAGGTGGCGGTGTTAAGCTTGCTAAAAATTTACAACAAGTTGAAGAATTGGCTGAGCAAATCATTGGAATGCAATTGATTACGCCTCAAACTTCTGCTGAAGGTAAAAAAGTTCACAAGGTTTTAGTTGCTGAAGATGTTTACTATCCAGGTGAAAGTGAAACTTCAGAATTTTATATGTCAGTTTTATTGAATAGAGGAAAAGGTCGCAACATGATTATGTATTCTACTGAAGGTGGAATGGATATTGAAGAAGTTGCTGAACACACGCCTCATTTGATTTTTACTGAAGAAATTGACCCAAATGTTGGTTTGCAAGGTTTTCAAGCTAGAAGAATTGCTTTCAATTTAGGTCTTTCTGGAAATGCTTTCAAAGAAATGGTGCAGTTCGTTGATGCTTTGTACAAAGCTTACATCGGTTCTGATGCTTCTATGTTTGAAATCAATCCAGTTTTAAAAACATCTGACAACAAGATTATTGCTGTTGATGCAAAAGTAAACTTAGATGACAACGCTTTATACAGACACGCAAAATTGGCTGAATACAGAGACGTTCGTGAAGAGAATCCAATTGAAGTTGAAGCGAAAGCTGCAGGTTTGAACTATGTGGATCTTGACGGAACGGTGGGTTGTATGGTCAACGGTGCTGGTCTTGCAATGGCAACAATGGACTTGATTAAATATGCAGGTTTTGAGCCGGCTAACTTCTTGGACGTTGGTGGAACTGCAGATGCAAAACGTGTGGAATTGGCTTTCAGAATTATCTTGAAAGATCCAAACGTAAAAGCTATTTTGATCAATATTTTTGGAGGAATCGTTCGTTGTGACCGTGTTGCTCAAGGTGTTGTTGATGCTTACAAAAACATGGGCGATGCTATTAAAGTGCCAATCATTGTTCGTTTGCAAGGAACTAACGCTGAAATCGCTAAAGAATTGATTGACAATTCTGGAATGCCGATTTTATCAGCTGTTCAATTCCAAGAAGCTGCTGACCAAGTTCAAGCTGCTTTGTCTTAATTAGATTTCAAAAGTTATATATAAAAGAAAATCCCGAGTATGCCACTCGGGATTTTTTTGTTTTATGCTTTTTTCAGTTCTAATATTCGCTTGACTTCATTTAATAATAAAGGAAAAGCGGGTTCAGTCATTCCGTGATTATAACCATCAAGTTCAAATAATCGAGTGTCTTTGTGGCCGGAGACTTTCATCATTCGCATTAAATAAGCGTTTTCTTCATAACGGCCTAAGATTTCTAATTCTCGATCGCCTGTAATTAACAACATCGGCGGCGCATCGCTTCTGACGTGAAATAAAGGCGCATATTCGTCAATCGTTGGCTGTTTTTCAAGAATTCCTTTTTCGGCTCTAACGGTGAAATGTGTAATTGTTTGCGCGCTAAACGGAATCAATCCTGCGATTTTATTAGCATCAATATTATATGTTTTTAACCATTTTTTATCCAAGCCGATCATCGCCGCCAAATAACCTCCGGCAGAATGTCCGGAAACAAAAATCTTACCAGGATTACCGCCATATTTTGAAATATTATTAAAAACCCAAGCAACAGCCGCTGCGCTGTCTTCAATATATTTTGGAGCTTTCACTTTTGGACTCAAGCGATAGTTTACTCCGATAATTGCATAGCCTTTATTTTTCAATGCTTCAGGGAGTTCTTTGTTGCCACCAGTAATGCCACCACCGTGAAACCAGACTATTGTGGCAAAGTCTTTTTTATTTTCTGGATAATAAATGTCTAAAACGCATCTTTCGTTTTGGTACGCGTCTTTTGATTTTGCTTCGTAATACCGAATTTCAGTTTTGGTAACATATTTGTCTTGCGAAAAACTGATTAAAGGTGAAATTAATAATAGGAATAAGGCAAATTTTTTCATTTTGGGAAATTATAGATTATTCCCAAATATAAAAAATCCAAAAAGTTTATGAATTCTAAATTTTCTTAAAGTTTAAAAGTGCTTCGTAAGGATTGCCTTTTAAATTTAATAATTGCGCAAAAGCGGGTTCTGTTTTAAGGCCAGATTTTTTTAATTGGATAATTTTTTGGAGGAAATCTTCTCCGTTTTCTTCCAAGATTTTTGCTTCGATAATCATATGACGAAATCCGAATTGCTCTTGAACCGGAATGTTTTGCCCAAAGATTTCAATTTCAAAATCATCCGTGAAGAAATTTGCTACGATGGCTTCCTTTCCAGAGATTTCCTTTTCATAAATCTGAAAATGGTTTTCTTCGGAGAAATTTATTTTTACAATTTCAATAAATTGATTTTTGTTTTTCCAATAACAAGCAATATCTAAATCGCTCGAATCAATAGCAATATTTATCGGAATCGTCCCGACCAAAACCGGCGTAAAATCCGAAAGCTTCTGAAGAATCAAATTTTCATTTAAAACTTCAAAAGCTTTTTGTTGTCTTGCGGTTCCCGATTTTAAATAATCTATATTTAGAAAATCAGTCAAAGTTTATGCTTTTTTATTTTTTCCGTTGTTGAATTTTACTTTTTCTACCACGCTTACTTTCGGTTCAGGACGTTTCGCCTTGAAGTTTTTTGCAGGAGTTTTTGCAACAGGTTTCTTCGAATTATCTTTCGGAGAAGTTCCTTTTGACGGCGCTTTTGTCAACAATTGTTTTGCGTTAGCGTTAATCACATCCATCGCATTTTTCGGATCTTCTTTTGTGCCGCGTAAGTGAATAATCAATCCGTTTAAGAAATTGCGCAACACTTGGTCGCCACATTCCATATAATTCGGATGGTCTTCTTTTCTAAAAAAAGCACCCAATTCAGCCGTAGAAATTCTAAAATCTACCAACAAAAGAATTTCTGCAATTTGATCGTCACGCAACTGCAATGCCACGCGAAGTTTTTTAAATATATCGTTGTTTGTCATAATCTTAATTTATTGCAAAGATAGATTTTATTTTATAGCAAATAATAACCCTTTCAGAGTTTTAAGTTCTGGCAGTGGCGAAATATTGAAAAGCAGTTACAATAACCACAAAACCGCCTCCGCAAAACCTTCCCGCCACAATTTCTCGTTATGTTCGCCACCTTTCACTTCCACGATTTTATCCAATTTCAAGCAATAACAGCGATTATCATCCAGCAAATGTTTCATCTTTCGCGCATCTTTCACCATATCTTCACTTTCAGAATCGCCATATAAAAAATAAATCTTCGCCTTGATTTTCTTAGAATTTTCAGTCATTTTATAAATTTCATCCGAAAACCAAAACGCTGGAGAAAAAACACCTGCTTTTCCAAAAATTTCAGGATATTTCAAAACCGCATAATAGGAAACCAAACCGCCAAGTGAACTTCCAAAAATCACTGTATTGTTTGCATTTGGCTTGGTTCTATAATTTTTATCTACATAAGGTTTTAAAGTGTTTACAATAAAATCCAAGTAATCATCGGCTTTTCCGCCACCATATTTTTCATTCAGAAACGGTGTTAATTCTTCCAATCGCTTTTCGTTTCCGTGCTCAATTCCAATGACGATTGCTTGTGTTTTCAAGCTGTCTAAAGTTTCATCTACATTCCATTCGCCAGCAAAAGAAGTTGTTGCGTCAAACAAATTTTGCGCATCATGCATATAAATTACTGGATATTTTTTTTCAGAAGTTTTATAATTCTTCGGAAGATAAACCCAGATTTTCTTAGTCGTTTTCAACTGAGGCGCTTCCAATTGAAAAGTCGAAACTTGCGCAGAAGCCGTACTTTCTTGGGCAATTGAATTCGTGAAAATTCCGAAGAAAAAAAGTAGCAATAAATATCTCAAGGAAATGATTTTTTATATTAGACAAAAAACAATATTTTAGCTAAAATTACAATTTTGATGAACACTTACGAAGAAAAATTAAGCCTTCTCGCCGAAATGATTGCTTTTGCGGTTGTAGACGGAAAGCTCCACGACAGAGAATATCAATTTTTAAGCATCGTTGCAAACGAACTTAAAATAAAAAAGGAAGATTTCAAAAATCTTTTCCACGAAGAATTGAAACCAATTCCGATGAAATCAGAGTCACAGCGCATCCAGCAATTTTATAGATTGGCTTTGTTGATGCATTGTGACGGCGTTTTACACGAAAAAGAAGAAATCGCAATCAAACAAATGGGCGTGAATATGGGACTAAATCCGTTTGCAATTAAAAGGATTTTAAAAGCAATGGAAGCTTCGCCAACGCGAATGATTGACGGAGAAATTTTAATTAGTATTTTTAAAGAGCAGCTGAATTAATTAGGCAAAAGTGAATAGGCAAATGGCAAAAGTGAATCCCGATTGTCTATAATTTTTGTCATCTTGAATAGTTTACACTGAGCGCAGTCGAGAGGCTTTTAAATCTTTTCTTGCAATGCCTTAATTTCGTCACGATATTTCGCAGCCTGCATAAAATCTAAATCTTTTGCCGCTTTTTCCATCGCTTTTCGTGTATCCCGGATTTTCTTTTCAATTTCACCTTTAGTCAAATATAAACTTTCTGGTTCTGCAGCTTTCAAAGCTTGATTCTCAAAATACTGAGTTGAAACCGAGTTTTTAGCCAATGTGCTGTCGATTTTCTTTTTCAAAGCAACAGGCGCCAATCCGTGTTTTGTGTTGTAGTTTATTTGTTTCTCACGGCGGTAATTCGTCTGGTCAATAGTTTTCTGCATGCTTGCTGTGATTTTGTCGGCATACATAATTGCTTTTCCGTTCACGTTTCTCGCCGCACGACCCACAGTCTGCGTCAACGAGCGATTATTTCTCAAGAAACCTTCTTTGTCAGCATCTAAAATCGCAACCAACGAAACTTCGGGCAAATCCAAACCTTCTCTCAAAAGATTGACTCCGATCAGTACATCAAAAAGTCCTTTTCTTAAATCTTGCATGATTTCCACACGTTCCAAAGTATCAACTTCAGAGTGGATATAGCGACATCTAATTCCAACTTTTGTTAAATATTTTGTCAATTCTTCTGCCATTCTTTTGGTCAAAGTCGTTACCAAAACACGTTCGTCAACTTCAACGCGCAATTGAATTTCTTCAATCAAATCATCAATCTGGTTCAAACTCGGACGCACTTCAATAATTGGATCTAATAATCCTGTCGGACGAATGATTTGTTCTACGAAAACACCTTCAGATTTTTCCAATTCATAGTCTGCCGGAGTCGCCGAAACATAAACCACTTGATTCTGCATTCCTTCAAATTCCTCAAATTTCAACGGACGATTGTCCATCGCCGCAGGAAGTCTGAAACCATATTCTACCAAGTTTTCTTTGCGCGAACGATCACCGCCATACATGGCGTGAACCTGAGAAACTGTCACGTGACTTTCGTCAATAACCATTAAATAATCCTTCGGGAAATAATCTAAAAGACAGAAAGGACGCGTTCCTGGTAATCTTCCGTCGAGATATCTCGAATAATTTTCAATTCCAGAACAATAGCCTAATTCTCGAATCATTTCCAAATCAAAATTGGTTCGTTCTTCCAAACGTTTTGCTTCCAGATGTTTGCCAATCTGTTTGAAATAGTCGACTTGTTTCACCAAATCTTGCTGGATTTCCCAAATCGCTCCGTTCAAAACTTCGGGCGAAGTCACGAACATATTTGCTGGATATATATTAAGGTCTGTATATTTTTCTAAAACTTTAGAAGTCTTGGCATCAAAAGCTTCAATTTCTTCAATCTCATCTCCAAAAAAATGAATTCTGAAAGGTTCGTCGCCATAACTTGGAAAAACTTCCACGGTATCGCCTTTAATTCTGAAAGTTCCCGGCGTAAACTCTGCTTCGGTTCTGGCGTACAAACTTTGCACTAATTTATGAAGCAATTTTGTTCTAGAAATCACTTGATTTTTAGCAACAGTCACGACATTTTTCTGAAACTCCACAGGATTTCCGATACCATACAAACATGAAACCGAAGAGACTACGATAATATCGCGACGTCCAGAAAGTAGGGAAGAAGTCGTGCTCAAACGCATTTTTTCCAACTCTTCATTAATAGACAAATCTTTTTCAATATAAGTTCCCGTTACCGGAATAAAGGCTTCGGGCTGGTAATAATCATAGTAGGAAACAAAATATTCCACCGCATTATTCGGGAAAAATTGCTTGAATTCTGAATACAATTGTGCCGCCAACGTTTTATTGTGTGCCAAAACAAGTGTCGGTTTTTGAACTTCTTGAATGACATTTGCCATCGTAAAAGTTTTTCCGGAACCGGTCACGCCCAAAAGTGTTTGGAAACGGTCGCCGTTTTCTATTCCAGAACTTAATTTTTGGATGGCTTGTGGTTGGTCGCCTGTCGGTTTGTAATCAGAAACTACTTGAAATTTCATAGGTATAGCGTTGAATTACAAAGATAATTAATATGTTTTTAGTATGGAATTGTGTTAACTTTTTAATAAGTAAGTTGACTTTTTTTTGGAACGCGGATGACCAGATCTCGCTGATTTTTTTCCTAACAGGTTTCCAAAACCTGTTAGGTTTGGTTTTTTTGTTGTAATGAATTAATTAATACCTAACAGGTTTCTAAAACCTGTTAGGATGTTTCGGTTTGTCTAAACCAAATTATTAATCTTCGCATACTGCAAAAGCATAATTGTTTTCGCATCTTTAATTTCGCCAGTTGAAATCATTTCTAACGCTTTTTCGAATGGAAGTTCCAAAACATCGATGTTTTCGTGTTCAGAATCTAAACCACCACCGTCGCTGGTTTTCATTTCTTTTGAATATTCGCCCACGAAAAAATGAATAATTTCTGTCACAGAACCTGGCGACATATAGGATTCAAAAACTTTTCTGACTTCAGTCAACGTGTAACCGGTTTCTTCTTCGGTTTCGCGCTTGATGCATTCTTCTGGATTTTCTTCTTCTAAAAGTCCGGCGCAGGCTTCGATGATCATTCCGGTTTTGTTGCCGTTTAAGTAGGTTGGTAGACGAAATTGACGAATTAAGATTACGGTTTTTTTGTCTTTGTTGTAAAGTAATATTGTAGCTCCGTTGCCTCTGTCATAAACTTCACGAGTTTGGGTTTCGGTTGTTCCATCTTTTTTTGTGTAATCAATAACAACCTTTTTTAAGATATAGTGATTGTCAGAAAGAAGTTCAGAAGATTTTATTTTTATTGCTGGATTTTGCATCGATTTTTCTTTTTTGTAAAGATAGCAGGAAGTTTTTTAAATGTAAAGTAGCGATGTCATTTAAAAGTATTGTAATTTATATTGTTTTTCTGCCTAAAAAGATTGCCTGCAGCTTGTTAATGATTGATGTTCCCTATTCAAGTGCCTAACTCTCTTCTCTAGAGGTCGAACTCCTATCTCTAGAGGTCAAACTCCTATCTCTAGAGGTCAAACTCCATTCTCTAGAGGTCTAACTCCTTTCTCTAGAGACGGAACTCCATTCTCTAGAGGTCTGACTCCATTCTCTAGAGGTCGAGCTCCATTCTCTAGAGAAAAATAAACAGGTTTGTAATTTTCTGTAGAGATCTTATTCTGAATTGTTTTGGAAAATGAAAATGATGGAGAATTGAATTTTAGCGAGCAATAGAGGAGGCGCAGAATTGTTATTGATATAGATTTACTGCAAAATATATCGACAATATTGGTCCAGAAGTAAAAAGAAGGCCTGAATTTTGAAAAATAGCCCCGATGGTGCCATTGTTTGAGCTCTTACTTTTGCGGGCAGCAAAAGTGAAGCGAGTGGCTCCAGCGGGAAAATGGAATTTGATAAATCACTATGGATTTGCTTCAAAAAAAAGAAAGGTATTCAGCCTTGGAACTTAGCGACTTTGTAGCTTTGAAAATTTACTGAAACTTCCAAGCTTTTTGTTGTGCTTCAGAAAGAAAAGACCAAGCTACAATGCGGCTTATTTTTTGACCTTGCGCCATTTCGATAGTTTTAATTGAAGATGCTTTTACTTTATCTAAAGTCTTGTAAATGCTTGATAAGTGAGAGCTTTTTGAAACTAAAGTCGTAAACCAAAGACACTGCATTGGGTATTTTGCACTTTCATAAATCATCTGATTAATAAAGGCCAATTCACCACCTTCGCACCAAAGTTCTGCGTTTTGTCCGCCAAAATTCAGTACCGGATTCTTGGTTTTAGTGTTTTCTAAAGCGTTGATTTTTCGCAAATTTCCTTTTGTAGCTTCTTCTTGTGAGCTGTGAAATGGAGGATTGCAGAGGGTAAAGGCAAATTTATCTTCGGGTTGGATGATGTCTTTGAAAATGAATCGGGAGTTGAGTTGCTGTTGCAAGCTTATGGCTCCGTTTAATGTTTGATTGGATTCTATAATTGTTATGCAATTTTCTAAAGCATTTGGGTCAATGTCAGTTCCAACGAAATTCCATCCATAAGTGCTGTGCCCTATAATTGGATAGATGCAATTAGCGCCGATGCCTATATCTAGGCCTAAAACGCCTTCACCTTGTGGAATTTCTCCATTTGTGGAGGCTAATAAATCGGCAATATAATGAATATAATCAGCTCGACCTGGAATTGGCGGGCAAAGATAATTTTGAGGAATGTCCCAGTTTTTAATGCCGTATTCTGAGATTAGAATGGCTTTATTAAGTGCCTTTACAGCTTCTGGATTGCTGAAATCAATCGTCTCAATATTGTGCGGATTGGTGAAAATAAAAGTTTTCAGTTCAGCGTAGCTTTCAGTCAATTGTGCAAAATCATAACGAAATCGATGTGGATTTCTAGGATGCAGGCCTGACTTTTCTTTATTTTTTTCGGATTTCATTGCTTGGATTTCGATGCAAATATAAGCAATAGGAATTTAGGGAGAGAATCATTAATGGATTAAGGTTCATTTAGTTTGAATCCTTTTTTTCCACTCTTGAATTTTATCTAACGCTTCTTTTTGGGAATATACTTTTCCTGAAAGGATATCTGCTTCTGCTTTTTGAATTTCTTTATTGTATTTGTTCGTAGTTTTCATATAAATCAATCAAAACATTCCATCATCAGCAAATCACCTTCTTTGTGTTCAATTAAAACGATGCCGTCGTTTGCCACGTGATTACTGCTTCCGGTTCGATAACCGATGGTTAAAGTTTCATTATTTAACGGATAATCTAAATTGGTAGAAGTGATTCCGTATACCGTTCCGACAGGAATTATTGAAATCGGAAAACCTGCAGGGTACCACTTTTCATATCTTTTCGGAAGCTGGAAAATCTTGGAATAATCATCTAAGATTACGATTTTCAAATCATTTTGAAAACGCACGATATTGGTCATATTTGTGATTGTATGGTCAGCTCGTCTTCCGGTGGCCCAAACTACGTTTACGGCTTTGTGACCTTTTTCGATTAGATAATCAAAGGCTTTTTCCAAGTCGGTTTTGTCTTGATCTGGCGTGTGCACAATTTCCAAAGGATACTGAAAATTTCTATAATATTCAGGATCAAAACCTCTGTCAAAATCACCCAAAAGCACATCAACTTTGATTCCCAATTCCATCACTCTTTCAATCGCAGAATCCAAAACAATCACAAATGGTGACCATTCTAATAATTGTCCCAATAATTCATCACTGCAAGCGGCGCCGTTGGCAATGATTAATGCAGGTTCTTGGTCGTCGCGAACGATGTGGTGTGAGGACATTTTTTTTGGGTTTAAGGTTTTGGGTTTAGGGTTCAGGGTTCAGGGCTTTGTGAAATGTAAAAATATAAAAAAGACGACCGTTTCCAGTCGTCTTTTTCTATAAAATATAAATTTAGCTTAAACCAATTTTGCTAACGCTTTGTTTAAAGTTTCGCTTGGACGCATTGCTTTGTCAGTCAATTTATAATCTGGTTTGTAGTAACCTCCAATTTCTTGGTGTTTTCCTTGAGAACTGATTAATTCTTCATTGATTTTAGCTTCATTGTCCGTCAAATCTTTTGCTATTTCAGTGAAAGTTGCTTTCAATTCTGCATCTTTATCTTGCGCAGCCAAAGCTTGCGCCCAATATAAAGCGATGTAAAAGTGAGAACCTCTGTTGTCAATCTGACCTACTTTTCTAGCAGGAGATTTGTCGTTTTCTAAGAATTTTTCTGTCGCTTGGTCTAAAGTTTCTGATAAAACCAACGCTTTTGAATTGTTCAAAGATTGTCCTAAATGTTCTAAAGAAACGCCTAAAGCCAAGAACTCTCCAAGAGAATCCCAACGCAAATAACCTTCTTCAATGAACTGTTCTACGTGTTTTGGAGCAGAACCACCGGCTCCAGTTTCGAACAGTCCGCCGCCATTCATTAACGGAACGATTGAAAGCATTTTTGCTGAAGTTCCAAGCTCTAAAATAGGGAATAAATCAGTCAAATAATCACGCAAAACATTCCCGGTTACAGAAATCGTGTCTTTTCCGTCTTTGATTCTTTCTAGAGAGAAATTTGTTGCTGCAACAGGATTTAAAATTCTGATATCTAATCCAGTTGTATCGTGGTCTTTCAAGTAAAGATTTACTTTTTCAATTAATTGTCTGTCGTGCGCTCTGTTTTCATCCAACCAAAAAACTGCTGGAGTTTCAGATAATCTCGCTCTGTTAACAGCTAATTTTACCCAGTCTTGAATCGGAGCGTCTTTCACTTGGCACATTCTGAAAATATCGCCTTTTTCTACTTTTTGCTCCGTAAGAACTTCACCTTTTGAGTTGATTACTTTTACAGTTCCGTCCCCATCCATCTGGAAAGTCTTGTCATGAGAGCCATATTCTTCAGCCGCTTGCGCCATCAAACCAACGTTTGGAACGCTTCCCATTGTTGTTGGGTCAAAAGCACCATTTTTCTTGCAGAAATCAATCGTTGCCACATAAACTCCAGCATAAGAACGGTCTGGAATAATTGCCTTTGTGTCTTGACCTTTTCCTTCCTTGTTCCACATTTGACCTGAAGTTCTGATCATTGCAGGCATTGAAGCATCGACAATTACATCAGATGGAACGTGAAGATTCGTAATTCCTTTATCAGAATTTACCATCGCCAAAGCAGGTCTGTTTGCATAAACTTCTTCGATTGCAGCTTCAACTTCCGCTTGTTTTTCGTGTCCTGCTATTTTTGCATAGACGTCTCCAAAACCGTTTTTAGTGTTTACACCAAGTTCAGCGAAAAGTGTTGCATATTTTTCAAAAACCGGAGCGAAGAAAACGTCCACGATAGCTCCAAAGATAATCGGGTCAGAAACCTTCATCATCGTAGCTTTCAAGTGAACTGAGAACAAAACACCTTTTGCTTTTGCATCTTCAATTTCCTTTGAAACAAAATTTTTCAAAGCTTTTACGCTCAAAACAGCGCTATCGATAATTTCTCCAGCTTTCAATGGAGAATTGTCTTTTAATATTTTTGAAGTTCCGTCATTGCCAACGAACTCAATTTTGAAAGTATCAGCATCCTTTACAGTCACTGATTTTTCACTTCCGTAGAAATCACCTTCGCTCATTGAAGCCACGTGAGTCTTAGAATCTGAATTCCAAGCTCCCATTGAATGTGGGTGTTTTTTAGCGTAGTTTTTAACCGCTTTCGGAGCTCTTCTGTCAGAGTTTCCTTCACGCAAAACCGGATTTACAGCTGAACCTAAAACTTTTGCATATTTCGCTTTCGCCGCTTTTTCTTCGTCTGTTTGAGGATTTTCCACAAACTCAGGAAGCTTGTAACCAAGCGATTGCAATTCTTTAATCACTTCTTTTAACTGAGGAACGGAAGCAGAAATGTTCGGCAATTTGATAATATTTGCTTCAGGAGTCGTTGCCAACGTTCCCAATTGCAATAAATCATCTGAAATTCTTTGCTCTGGTGTCAAATAATCTGCCAAGTTCGAAATGATTCTCCCTGCCAAGGAAATATCTTTCGTCTCCACAGAAATTCCCGCAGGTGCTGTAAAAGATTGTACAATAGGTAAAAAAGAGTGGGTTGCCAACATCGGAGCTTCGTCCGTAATCGTATAAAAAATCTTTGCTTTATCTGACATTTTCAAAAAGTTTGTTTGTTTAAATTTTTTACTTGTAAGGACTGCAAATATAAGAAAATGAGAGTGATTTAAAGAATTTCAACACCTCGAAAACGTTTGATTTAAGAAATTGACAATTAAAAGTTTGATAAATGAGAAATCCACAAAAACAGATAAAATTTTAACGCAGAATTTTTATTAGAAGCGAAACTTTTGGACATTTTCAGGAAATGTAGTCCCCGCTTTTCCTTCCAAAGATTTTTGTTTTTGGCAGCAAAAACAAAAATGCTTTTCCCTCCAAATGAAATTCACTGAACTCCATTAAAATAAAAGTAGGGTGAAGTAATCGGGGCTATTTGAGAAAGGTTCTTGAGCTTTTGGAAAGTTGGGAATGATGGCGTGAATAAATTTGTCGAAAGTCTAAATGCTAGGAGAAATTTGGAATTAAATTATTTATAATTTGAAAATTCCTCCAATTGCAAAAGTATATTGGTTTTAACTTCTTCAAATACATAAAATTCAGATTTAAAAATGAATTCCAAATTATAATTTACATCAGATTCAATTTTAAACTCAATATTCAGCTTCGAAAATTCTTCATTATTTGATTTGTTATACCAATTATCAAATAATCTGCTTCTTCCATTTTGTCTATTATCAATGCTGTCGCATACATAATGCAATAACGAATTTGGAAATATTTTAAAAAAATCAAATATAATTTCAATGATTGTATCTTCAATGAGAGAATCTTTAATGAATTTCTGATTATGAACTTCCCAGAAATCTAAAGAATAGAGATTCGAAAAATAAGGATTATCAAAATCCATTTTTTTTAAAGAAACAAAATAGGAGAGGTTGTGCTTGGTGTCAAATGAAAAAAGAGGATTAAGTTCCTCTTCTAATTTATATCGATACATAAATATATTCTTATTTTTTTTGGCTTGTAATTTTTGACATAACTTTTTCCCTGTTTTCCTTTTTCAAAGAAATCATTTTTTTTAATGTAGCAATTGTTTTGCTATCAGGAGTTATTGTAACTGTCTGTTTCATAAGGCAAATATAGTAAAAATATGTAATTTTGTATTTAAGGTAAAAAAAATCCCGAAATACATCGGGATTTTTTTATAAAAGAAAGATAGTTGACTATCTTCTTCTGTCTTTAATTTTAGCTTTTTTACCAGTAAGTTCTCTGAAGTAGAAAATTCTTGCTCTACGAACTTTACCTGTTTTGTTGATTTCAACTTTTTGCAAAGCTGGCATATTCACTGGGAAGATACGCTCAACTCCAACAGCACCTGACATTTTACGGATTGTAAAAGTTTCAGTAGCTCCTGCACCTCTTCTTTGGATTACAACTCCTTTGAAGAACTGAGTTCTAGTTTTTTCACCCTCTTTAATTTCGTAGTAAACTGTGATTGTGTCTCCAGCTCCGAAAGTTGGGAATTCTTTTCTTGTTACAAATTCGTTATTAACGAATTTCATCAAATCTGCCATTTTTTGTTCGATTTAAGTTGTTTGATCAGAGCAACATACGCGGTTTTCGCCAGAGGTTGGTCCAAAGTGGGTGCAAAGGTAAAAAAAGTTATGAATTATGAGTTATGAATTACTGTTTTTTTTAGTTAACAGTATTCAGTTTTTAGTAGGCAGTATTTTACAGAGCGAAATTTGCCATCTATTTATCAAGCAAATCTGGTCTTCTGTTCTTTGTGTGTTCAAATGCCATATCCTCACGCCATTGGTCAATTTTTTTGGCATGACCGCTTAATAAAACTTCTGGAACTTTCCAGCCTTTGTAATCTGCTGGTCTTGTGTAAATTGGAGGTGAAAGCAAATTATCCTGAAAACTATCAGTTAATGCTGAAGTTTCATCTGTCAAAACACCTGGAATCAGTCGAATCAAAGCATCTGATAAAACAATTGCCCCTAATTCTCCTCCAGATAAAACATAATCTCCAATTGAAATTTCTTTCGTAATAAAATTATCGCGAACTCTTTGATCCACTCCTTTATAATGACCGCAAAGAATAATTATGTTTTTAAGCGACGACATTTGGTTTGCCATTCCTTGATTTAAAGTTTCTCCGTCAGGCGTCATATAAATGATTTCGTCATAAGAGCGCTCGCTTTTCAAAAACGCAATGCAATCGTCAATTGGCTGAATATTCATGACCATTCCGGCGCCTCCGCCAAATTGATAATCGTCAACGCTTTTTTGTTTATTGGTAGTATAATCTCTTAAATTATGAAAATGAACTTCCACCAAACCTTTGTCAATGGCTCTTTTCATAATTGAGGCTTCGAACGGGCTTCTTAATAATTCGGGAAGTAAAGTAATAATATCGATTCTCATTTGAGGAATATATGATTATGATTTTAGATTTATGATTTCAGTTTTACAATAAATCATAAATCTAAAATCATAAATTTTTTAAGCTCCAAATTGTTTCAAATGGTGATCTAAATGTTTCCAGTGTAAATGTCCCCATTCTTCGTTATTTAATTCTCCAAAATAAGGATGCTTTCTGTTTTTTATACAATCTGGACCTTCATTAGCGAATTTAGAAATCATTTGTACCAATAGTGCTTTTGATTCTTCAAAATTTGGATGTCCTTTCACCACAAATTCTTTGGCCGTTGGCAAATCTCTTCTTAAAGGAGTATTTCCGGTAAAACTTTTCTTCATGAATTTAGCGAAAAAAGAAGTGATAAGCCCTGCTTTAATTTGCATTTCTCCAAACGCGACTTTTATTGGCATTTGGCAATGAACTAACATTTGGCTCACGTTCATCGTTCCCCATTCATTATGTGTGATCGGCGTCAAACTATTGATTCGCTCGATTATTTTTTGATTTCCTTCTGGATGAAAAACACTGCTCATAAGTTGGATGGTTTTGTTTTATAAACAGATAATTGGTTTTTTCTGTGTTGCAAATTTAAGCAAATACCAACTTTGTTTGCTTGAGATAGGTCAATAAATTGTATTTATTTTCACATTTTAATTCGTAATTTTGCCAATTCAAAATAAAACAAATAAAATGGAAAACGGAATATACGCAAAATTCAATACTCCAAAAGGTTCGATTTTAGTGAAATTGACTCACGATAAAACACCAGGAACTGTTGGAAACTTCGTTGGATTGGCAGAAGGAAATTTAGAAAATAAAGCAAGACCACAAGGAAAGCCGTTTTATGACGGATTAAAATTTCACCGTGTGATTCCTGATTTCATGGTTCAAGGAGGTTGTCCTCAAGGAACTGGAACGGGCGGTCCGGGTTACCAGTTTGATGATGAATTTCATCCAGAATTAAGACACAACAAACCAGGAGTTTTATCTATGGCAAATTCAGGTCCGGGTTCAAACGGATCTCAATTCTTCATCACGCACATTCCAACGGATTGGTTAGATAACAAACATACTGTTTTTGGGCAGGTTGTTGAAGGTCAGGATGTTGTTGATGCTGTTGCTCAAGGTGATGAAATCGAAAGCATTGAAATTATCCGCGAAGGCGAAGAAGCAAAAAACTGGAATGCAATTGAAGCTTTCAGAGTTTTTGAAGGTTCTCGTGCAAAACGCGAAGCAAAAGTAAAAGAAGCAGCAGAAGCTCAAATGGAAAAATTGGCTGCCGGTTTTGAAAAAACTGAAAGCGGACTTCGTTATAAAATGATCCAAAAAGGAAACGGTAAAAAAGCAGAAAACGGTAAAACTGTTTCTGTTCATTATACAGGACAATTAGAAGACGGAAAAGTTTTTGATTCTTCGTATCCAAGAAAAAAGCCAATCGAATTTCCATTAGGAAGAGGAAATGTAATCGAAGGCTGGGATGAAGGAATTGCGTTGTTGCAAGTTGGTGACAAAGCGCGTTTCGTAATTCCGTCACATTTAGGTTATGGATCTCGTGGCGCTGGCGGAGCAATTCCTCCAAACGCGACTTTGATCTTCGACGTAGAATTAATGGATGTGAAATAATTTACACCTTTATTATTATATATCAAATCCCGATTGCTTTGCTTCGGGATTTTTTTTTTTTGGTATAAAAAGTGCGGGTATAAAAAAAGCGACACCTTTTGGGGAAATGTCGCTCTAAGTTTTGAAATCAAAAAATGCTGTTAAGTTTATAGTTCTCGCCGATTTGGGGACAAAGGGTGGATTTAAACAATTGCTTTTTTGTGTTTCGTTTTTGAGAAAAAATTTACTTTGATTACACTGTAAAGATAATAGCAAAGTTGTAAAACCTGATTACGGTTTTCCCGCATATTTTTTACGGTTTTCCCTTTTTTATAAAAGTCCTCTATTTTTCGCTTCTCTAAGCAAATCTTCATCACCACCTTCGCGTATTTGAAACAAGTCTTTTAGATTTAATTTTCTTTTTTCGACTGCGCTCAATGAAAGTGGCATATGTAATGGAATATTTTTGGTTTTTACTCCACGAGAAAGGTGGTATAAAATTTGGCGGTCAAAATCATCAATAAGAATGTTTTCACCCACATTTTGGCTCACAAATTTTACAACAGTTTGGCTATAATAATTTTCGTTTTTCAAAATTTTGTCGAAGGCCGTTAAAAGTTCATCAAAAGTCAAATCATTTTTAATAATAAGTCCGTTAGGATTTATGCTTTTAATTATATTGTTGATTTTTAATGATTCAGTGTGCATTGTCAACAAAATGATTCTACAAGAAGGCAAAACGTTTTTCATAAGTTTAGCCAAATCTTCTCCAGAAAGAATGTTTTTTTCTTCATAAGGAGGCATGCTGATATCAAAAAAAGCTACATCATAAGGAATCATATTTGGATTTGTAATAATATCATAAGCAGATCTGCAATCATTTGCTTGGGTAATATTAAATTCAAATTGGGAAGGATGATATCCTGCGATTGTGTTTTTATAGGCTTCAATAATAAAAGGATGGTCGTCCACAATTAAAATGTTTATTTTTTTTGCCATTTTGTTTGTTGTTATTGGTTGATTGGGATTTTTATAAATAGTGATGTTCCTTTATCTATTTTTGATTTTATGTCAATGGTTCCATTGCAAGCTTCTGTTCTAGAAATTATATTTTTAATGCCAATTCCTTTACTTTTCTTAGCTACTTGAAAACCGATTCCGTCATCAGAAATTGCCATTAACAAATGGTTTTCAATTTTTGTAATTTCAATTTTTATATTTTCTGCTTTTGCATATTTGTTGATGTTTTGCAATGACTCTTGCAGAATTCTATATAAATTGATTTTAATGTTATTTTCAATTTTGTCCCAAAGAATAAGCCTACTGATGCTGCAACTTACTTTTGCTTCAGAGATGCTTTCTTGTTGCTCGATCAAGTTATTAAAAATCCCGACAAAATTGTTGTTTACTTCATTTTTTTCTCTGCTTAAATCGTGTGAAATTTCTCTGATATCTTGTTCAATACTCTTTAACTCAGAAATAAAATTATTTCTAGAAGCCATTGCATCATCATCTTGACGCTTATTTAAGCTATCTAAATTGAGTCTTGTGCCGAATAATCTGCCTAAAATTCCGTCATGTAATTCTTGTGCGATTCTTACTTTTTCATCAGCTCTACCTTCGTCAATTTTTTGTTGCTGAAATAGCATCAGATTATAAATTTCTTCATTTGCTTTCTGCTGTTCTTGTTTTAGTAAGAACTCTTTGTTTTTTGACTGCTGGCTTTTAATCACAAAAATCAAAGTTCCGAAAAGAACGACAATAATACCAGTAAATATTATTTTTCTGTTCTGCTCGGTTAATTTATCATTTTGAATGATATACTCATCAGTTTCAAAACTGATTCTTGCAAATTTGTCTTTTGATTTTCTTTCTGCTTGCTGAAGGCTGTCGTTTAATGTGATATATTTTTTCGAATATATAGAAGCATTACTAGGATCAACAATTACTAATTGTTTTAGCGAACTCAAAAGACCTTTATTATTTTTTGTACTTTTTGATAAATCTAATGCTTCCTTTGCAAGTTTTTTAGCTTTTAAAGTATCATGATTTACAATATAAAATTCTGATAGGTGAATTTTGTTATAGATTATTCCAACTGTAAAGTTTAAACTGTCTCGTATTTTTAATGATTTGTAGAATAAATCAGGTAATTCTGAGTAGTCATTAAGTTTAAATTTGGAATATGCGAGGTTATCTATCAATATAGCATGCAAATCAGGATTATCTGTAATATTCTTACTTTTTAGAGCTTCTTCAAATTTTTGCAAAGCTAGTCTATCATTGTTCTGATCTTGATAAATATGTCCAATATTGTTTAATGAAATTGCTGTCTGATTAGATTCTGTCAAGTTATATTTGGTTGCTATATCAAAAGCCTTTGTGTTGTATTCTAATGCTTTTTCATAATTTTTCACTTCATTCGTTATGAACCCTAAGATTATATAGGCATCAAACATTTTTTCATAATCTTCCGTGTCTCTCAAAGCATCAAGAGATTTAATTGCCGAAAGCTCACTGCCTAAAAAATCACTTTCATAACTTTGAACTGAGGCAATATTGACATATATACTTCCTAATTTGGTTTTGTCATTTAATTTTATGTAAATTTTTTCTGCTTTTTTATAGTAATAATATGCACTATCTTTTTTCTCAGTATTTGCATAATAATCGGCGATATAAGAATAAGATTTCGCTATATCTAACGTATCATGTTCAGCAATTGATTTTTGTATTATTTCAAACGTAACATTTTTATACTTCTCAAAATTTTTAATATTATAGTATCGATTTGCAACTTTAAAGAGGTTTTTCCTGTTCAAAGAATCATTATTTTGATCAGTTAAAATTTTATATGCTTTATCAGTATAATCTAACCGTTTTTCATATGAAATAGTATCTTCATTTGCTAAAGTTAGATAAGTGGACAAACTATCCGAAATGTTTTTTTCAGAAAATTTATCATTTTTATCAGAACATCCTATAAATGTTAGACTAAGGATGAAAAATAAGAGCCATAATTTTTTCAATAGCCTGAAGTTTTTCCCAAAAATAGTTAAAACTATTTCCATAAAAAAATGAGATGGAAGATAATTATTTAGCTTCTTATTTGAAACAAGTGATTTGTAATCAGAAACCAGTTAAATAGAAATAAAAAACCTGCAGATTATAAGTCTGCAGGTCTTTTTTAGAGTTAAACATTTTTGCAGAACTATTCTATTCTGCTTTGATGGTTATGGTCACATCTTCTATGAATCGGTATTCTCCTTTTTTATAAATTTCTTTATTAGATAATATGATTTCATAGTTGTAAATGCCTTTTGGTAATTCAAAAACACATTCTTTTCCTTCTTTCTGAATGACCATTTCTTTTTTAACAATGCTGTCATCTGCATCTTTGCCAGTTATTATAAAAGTTATTTTTTCTGCCAGCTTGTTTTTGATACAAACGCTCTCTATAATTTTAGAGTCTGATGACTTAGTTTCTGATTTGCCATTTTTCAAAAAAGACAATCCATTCACTAATACTTCTCCAGCTTTTAATGTTTTTTCAAAATCTGATTGCGGATGCGCATAAGAAAAGAAATTTAATGATATTATTATGAAAAGATTTTTTAATTTCATTTATTTTTCATCATTAATTACTAGAAAGTAACCTAAAATAGGAATAAAAATTGTTATTATAATTAAAAATGTTTTGTTGTATTTGAAAAAATTTTGCTTTTTTGAAATTTTGTAAAATGTTGCTATCATTAAAATGATGCTAAAAAAAGCAAATAAAAAAAGAAAAATATACTTATCCATAATTAAAATTTTTAACAATTATCAATTGCACAGCTAATATGTGTTTGTGCTAGGCATTCTGGGGCAGTTAATGCACAAATGGCATAATCAAACCAGTTCATGTCATTTATTCTGTCTCGTGCGCATTGAAAATTACCTTTGATTGTGCAAGGATATTTTCTCCAAATTTCAGTTGTTCCTGTAAATTCAAAAATTTCTGGTTTTTCAAATTTGCCATTCACTACTGATACCTTATAGGCAATCTGACCCTCTATCTCAATAGTTAAAAATCCATTAAAAGATTCAGGATTCTCTTTTAAATCTAATTTAATGTCACTTTCTTTTTGTGAAGTTAATTTATAAATAAAAGAAGGCAACTTGGCTCCTGATTTTTTATCAGTTATTTTTACCTCGGTAACAATGCTATTTATACTTGACTTAATATTTGTGGCTTCAACCGATGAATACTTGCCTTCACCTTTATACGTTTTTTGCCCATAGTTTGCTGTCGTGAAAAATATACTCACAATCAGTCCAAATAAAATTTTCTTCATTTTTAATGAATTTAAAGTTGATAATAATTTAGTTAATAACAAACATTTCTCGAGTAATTTGTTATGACAAACTTATTAAGATCTTAAAATCATAAATTACATTAAAAATGTAAAAAATGTTAAATTATATAAATTTTTGGTTTCTTGCTTCTCTTATAATATCTTCGTCGTTTCCTCTTTCCAGTAGAAAAAAATCTTTAATTTTTAGTTTTCGCTTATCTATGGCGCTTTTGCCTATAGGAAGGTGTTCTGCTAAACTTTTACTTTTGATTCCTTGAGAAAGCAAAGTAATGATTTGCATATCAATGTTATCCAGGGAGGAATAATTAGCAGCAATTTTTTTAATTGTTTCTTTTATGGTCGCACTATAATATTCTTCTCCATTTATTATAGTGTCAAAAGCCGAAAGAAATTCGGCAGGTGTAAAATCACTTTTTATCAGTATTCCTTCAGGTCTCAGTTTTTTATATATTTTATAGAGAATAAACTGTTCTGTATGTGATGTTAC
>Ga0247730_1000099_pt1 | contig 89656 bp, 75 predicted proteins | sample UWRJL073202C2_FD_180959 | JGI IMG/M metagenome (GOLD analysis project Ga0247730, IMG submission 180959) | Plant litter microbial communities from Arlington Agricultural Research Station in Wisconsin, United States - UWRJ-L073-202C-2 | ecosystem: Environmental > Terrestrial > Plant litter >...
AGGCCCAACAAAAGATGTTCAGCGCCTATATAATCGTGACCTAATCTCAGGGCTTCTTCCCTGCTAAACGAAATCACGTCTTTTACTTGTGGTGAAAATTTAGCTTCCATATATACCTTTTCTAAAAACAGGAACGCCCTAAACTATAAAATATGTTATAAAAAGCGTCACCAATCTGATTTATTTTATCAACAATTACGCCATATGAAGGAAGAAAGATTTAGATCCTGACGTTATTTCACTAAACTTACTAACTTTTGACACTAATAACAATAAAATTTTGTTCACCTCCAAAAAATAAAAACTACTTCTAAGGTAGCTTAAATAAACATTACATCTTAAACAACGACAGGTTTTGTGAGAATTGTCCCGGTAATGTAATGATTTGGTGCCTAAAAACGACCTGTCATTTTGTAAGTTATAACTTGGAACAGGTACTAAAATGTCAGTTGCAAATGAAATCTTTCTGCCGCTTTTTCCTGTATTCTCATACCAGAAATGATAATTATCACAAAACAGGAAAAAAAATCCGCCAAACTGCGCTACCGGTCTGGCCTTCCTTATCTCATTATATAAATTTCGGAAAAAAATGCAACAAATCTGACGTGTGTGAGTCTCATAAAAGTCATTATCCGATACCTTAACAGCTTTATTACGAAAAAGATAAACCCCTGTATCCTGCCCTATGAAAACACCTCTCAACAAAAAAGCAATTGTATTTGCCTTATTCCTGCTGCCGGCCTGTTATGCCCAGGCGCAGACAAATCAAAAAGCAGAACTGCAAATAGATTCTTTGTTTGCAAAGTATACCCGGGCTTCTCCCGGTGTGGCTGTGGCAATTATCAAAGATGGAAAAGTCATTTTGAAAAAAGGGTACGGAATGGCCACCCTCGAAAACAACATTCCAATCAGCCCGCAAACCGTTTTTCATATCGCTTCGGTATCCAAACAGTTTACGGCATTTTCGATTTATCTTTTAGAAAGCAAAGGCCAATTGTCGTTCGAGGATGATGTCAGAAAATATATTCCGGAATTGCCTGCCTATGGCCAAACCATAAAGATCAAACATTTGCTGGCCCATACCAGCGGCCTGCGCGACCAGTGGGCAATCCTGAGCCTTGCAGGCTGGCGCATGGATGATGTCATCACTACAGAACACATCTTAAAACTGGTCACACGCCAGAAAAACATAAACTTTCAGCCCGGCAGCACCTATAGCTACAGTAATACCGGTTACACACTTTTAGCAGAGATCGTGCACCGCATCAGCGGAAAAACGTTCTCCGAATATACAAGTGAAAATATCTTTCAGCCACTGGGAATGACAAGCACACAATTTTATGACGATCACCGGAAAATTGTAAGGAACAGGGCCGACTCTTATGAGAAGATCAATCAGACCTATTACAACAAAAGGCTGAACTATTCCAATGTTGGTGCAACAAGCTTAATGACAACGATAGAGGATATGAGCAAATGGGTGTTGAATTTTGAGCAGCCGGTGGTCGGCAGCAGTCAGCTGCTGCAGAAGTTTAACGAACCCTCCTATTTTAACGATGGCAGAAAAGTTGTTTACGCTATTATTGAAGGAGATACCCTGTTTCATGCCAAAGGGCAGTTGTTACGCCATTACAGGGGTGTCAACTCCATTACCCATGGCGGGCATGATGCCGGCTTCCGCTCATTCCTGGCCCGCTTTCCGGAACAGCATTTCTCCTTGGTTACGCTCAGTAATGATGAACATTACGAGGTGCTCAAAACAGGCTTACAGATTGCCGGATTTTATCTTAAAGACAGTCTGGAAGAAAAAAGGGAAAGCAAGCCGGTTCCGCAAAGTCAGGTGGTCAGTCCGGAGTTAACCTATAAACATGACCTGAAGAGATTTGAGGGTAAATATTACAATGATGAACTGGCCACCAGCTATAACTTAAAAGTCAGGGGAGAGAAACTCGTCCTGTCCCATATCAGGTTGAGCGATGTAGAGCTGGACCGGGCCGGCGAAAGCAAATTCTCGGGTTCCGGTGAACAGATATTTTCTTTCGAAGTAGATTTTTTGAGTAATGAAGAAAAGAACGTTACAGGATTCCTGATTTCGAACTTCGGAGCAAAAAACGTAAAATTTGAGAAAGCTTTCTAACTAACTTACCTTTGTTATCTTTGCGATAAACACAGGGTCTGAAAATGTAATTGCGACATGTTTTTAGCCGGCTCGGTCAAAGCATGTTCCCCATTTCTGCCCCTGTTTATTAAATAGCATTAAAATACGCAAAACGATGGCAGACGAAAAGATAATTTTCTCAATGGCGGGGGTCAACAAGATCTATCCTCCTCAAAAACAAGTATTAAAAAACATCTACCTGTCTTTCTTCTACGGCGCCAAAATTGGGGTGATCGGTCTGAATGGTTCAGGAAAGTCATCAGTCTTAAAAATCATCGCCGGCATAGATAAAGCCTTCCAGGGTGAGGTGGTATTTTCACCGGGTTACACCGTAGGTTACCTCGCACAGGAACCAGAGCTTGATGAAAGTAAAACAGTACGTGAAGTTGTTGAAGAAGGCGTTGCAGAGATCACCGCCATTCTAAAAGAATATGAGGCAATTAATGAGCAGTTCGGATTGCCAGAAGTATATGAAGATGCCGATGCAATGGATAAGCTGATGGCAAAACAGGGAGAACTTCAGGATAAGATCGATGCAACTAATGCCTGGGAACTGGACACCAAGCTTGAACGTGCGATGGATGCACTGCGCTGCCCTGATCCTGACACCAAAATAGGTGTGCTTTCGGGTGGTGAGCGCCGCCGTGTGGCCATGTGCCGCCTTTTGTTACAGGAACCTGATGTACTCCTGCTGGATGAGCCAACCAATCACCTTGATGCGGAAAGTATTGACTGGCTGGAACAGTTCCTGAAAGAATATAAAGGGACAGTAATTGCCGTTACCCACGACAGGTACTTCCTTGACAATGTTGCAGGATGGATCCTTGAACTGGACCGCGGTGAAGGTATTCCGTGGAAAGGAAACTATTCCTCATGGTTAGACCAGAAGGCCAAGCGACTGGCACAGGAAGAAAAAACAGAAAGCAAACGTCAGAAAACACTGGAACGTGAGCTGGAATGGGTACGTATGGCCCCTAAAGCCAGGCATGCAAAGTCCAAAGCAAGGTTATCAAATTATGATAAACTGGCCTCGGAAGACTCTAAAGAAAGGGAAGATAAACTGGAGCTGTTCATTCCGGCAGGCCCCAGACTGGGTAACGTAGTGATCGAGGCGAACAATGTGACCAAGTCATATGGCGACAAGATCCTGTTTGAAAACCTGAGTTTCTCCCTGCCACCTGCCGGTATTGTAGGCATCATCGGTCCAAACGGTGCAGGTAAAACCACACTTTTCCGTCTGATCACAGAACAGGAAACACCGGATGAAGGAACATTCAGGGTAGGTGAAACCGTATCCCTGGGGTATGTAGACCAGATGCATAACGACCTCGATGGCGATAAAACAGTTTATGAAAACATTACCGACGGACTGGACAACATTCAGCTGGGCAATAAAGCCGTGAGCGGACGTGCCTATGTTTCCAAGTTTAACTTCAACGGCGGCGATCAGCAGAAAAAAGTAAACATCCTTTCGGGCGGGGAACGTAACCGTGTCCATCTGGCCATTACCTTAAAGAAAGGTGCTAACGTACTGCTGCTCGATGAGCCTACAAATGATATCGACGTGAATACCCTCCGTGCTTTGGAAGAAGCCCTGGAAAATTTTGGTGGCTGTGCAGTAGTGATTAGTCACGACAGGTGGTTCCTGGATCGTATATGTACGCATATCCTTGCTTTCGAAGGTAATTCACAGGTATACTTCTTTGAAGGTAACTACAGCGATTACGAAGAAAACCGTAAAAAACGTTTAGGTGATGTAACCCCTCACCGCATCCGTTATAAAAAACTGGTTTAGAAAGCCGGGGTTATTTACCCCCGAACTTTTGTAAGCGATAATTGAAACTCAGTAAAAAATATCTGGTAATTTGATTGTACCGACTATCGGTGATCGAATTATCAGATATACTTCTTACCAGGTTATTTCCCTGGTTCAGCAGGTCATACGCCTGTAAGGTAACCGTGGCCTGCCTGTTCTTAAACATGGTTTTTTCCAGGGCAAAATTGAGCAGCAACGGATTTGCCACATCTATGGTATACCCTGAATTCACCCGTTTGGATACATCGGTACTTACCACCCAGCTTTTTCCAACATTCAGACGCCCGTTCACATTAAACTGCCAGGTCTCTATGTTCCTTAAATCAAGGAGCGCAATAGAATACCGGTTACTGCTGTAGTTATAGGTTGCATAACCGGAAAGCGTAAGCCTGCGCTCGTTCATCCTCAGCTTTAAGCTTTGTGAAAAATTAATATTCTTATTGTTGTTCAGCAGGTTATTGGCAAAAGAAACCATATTCATATAATCCCAGGTACCTCTCAGTTCCACGTTGAATTTATTTTTTGCAAAAGGCACGGAATAAGAATAAATGCTCCCGAACTGGTATGCACCATTTGCATTTTCAAAATGCGTTTGCTGCTTCAGGCTGTTCAGCGTATCCTTTACCAGCACTACGTTACTAACCACCTGGTCTTCTACCACTGAGCCATTCAATGCAAGCATCAGCGTTGCGCCGTTATCTTCATCGGTATGCTGAAAGCTCAGGTTTCCGGAATGGGTAAAGCTAGACCGGAGGTTGGGGTTACCGATGATCACATTCTGAAGGTTGGTGATATTTGGTACCGGCTGCAACTGGTAAAAATCAGGCGCGGTACTCGCCCCTCCATACACAAAGGCAAGATTATCCCAGTCGGATAACGCGTAAGTAAGGTTGACAATAGGCGACACATTCAGCTCAACATGATCAATCCTGCTTTCATTACCTTCATATTGCCCGGTCAGCTGACTTGGCTGGGCTGTTACCCCCAGGCTGTAGTTGAGTTTCTTAGACTGGTACCTGTAACTTACCGCAAAGCGGTGAAGGATAAATGAAGAAGAATACAGGGAACTGAGTGAGTCTACAACAGTATTATTACCAATGCTGTTATTTACCCTCGTATATAAACTATTCCTGGTTTTGTTAAAGGAAAAGAAATAGGCGAAATCTATGTTCTCCTTCACTGCAGAATCCACACTGGCCCGCAATGGCTCGCTATAGCGGAAATCTGCAGAAACATTGTTGGTCCGGTTTTCAGTTTCCACGAAACGTTTCACCAGGGAGTCTTTCAGCAGGACATCCTTATTTTGATTGTAATAGCTTATCCTGTTGCCAAGATCATCTTCCACCTGGTTGATTCCTGTAGACAGCGTTACACCGCCAGACATACTTCTGCCCGGCTTCTGCATACTTCTTGCCCACACAAAGTTACCATTCAGGTTAGGCGTTTCCGAATTGGACAGGGTGTTGCTCAGCAGGTCCTGCATAATCAGCCCCGTCTGGTTTGAGATCGTATTCGCGTTCCTGGTCCTTTTCACCATTGACCCTCCGAGTGAGGCCTGGAAATAACTTTTGTCAGCAATGGATTGTATATTAAAATTGATGGTATTGTTGTTGTCTGTAGACCTGCTGTCGGAGTTCATTTTGTTGAATATCGTTCCGCCGGGATTTACGGTTTCAATGGAATTATCCAGGCTCGAGAGGTTTTTGATGTAAGCATAGTTATAAACTGCGCTGGCCGTTACACCGCTGGAGAGCTTGTCCCTGTAATTCAGGCCGGCACCTGCATTGGTATTGATCCCGGCATCGTTACTGGTGTTATTGGAATTGCTGTTAATGCCTATCTGTTTACTTCCTTCCCAGAAATTGCCGTTTCCCTGCAGTCCATACCGGTGATCGGTTCCCCCGCTTGCAGCAATATTCCCGAATTTACCGTTGTTCTGGCCGGCTTTTGTCACCAGGTTAAGCATCTTCTGTGAATCCCCGTTTTTCATGCCGGTAAAGTTAGCTTCATCACCATAATCATTGATAACCTGCAGCTTGTCTACCATGCTCGCAGGCAGCTGCCTGATAAAGTCCTTCACATTATTCGTAAAAAAATCCTCACCATTTACGCGCAGCTTGAGCAAGGGCTTGCCCATAGTAAAAGCATTGCCATTAGCGTCTACTTCTACCCCCGGCAATTGCCGCAGCAGGTCTTCCACCCGGTCGTTCTCATTGACCTGGTAAAAAGAAGCATTGTATTCAACAGTGTCTGATTTAATTCTGATCGGCTTGTCGCGCGCTTTGATGATCACTTCATCCAGCAGGTTGGACTCCTGGTGAAGCGTAATAGGATAGAGAAAAAGGTTGAACTGATCTTCCCTGTACTGGTAGCTCATGGTGTAGGGCTTGAATCCCACTCTCATGATCAGGATGGAGATATTATCTGTCTTGATGCCGCCAAAAGAAAATCTGCCGCGGTTGTCTGTAACCGTATTCAGCGTGTCTTTATCTGCAATCATAAACACATCAGCACCTGATACGATATCTTTCAGGGAGTCTATCACCGTGCCGCTTACTTTGCGCTGCGTTTGTGCATCTGCCCCAAAAGAACAGAACAGCCAAAGGGCATTTAATAAAATTATGCATTTTAAATGAGCCAAATTTCCTGGAAATTTTAAAAAATCAACCATTTGCCATGCAATACTATTATTCTCGGTGTTCATAAAATATTTCCCTTATCAAAGGGACGCTATTCAATCCTCCGTTCACAAGTATAACGGTTTGTTCTATCAAATTAACCGAATATTTAGGAATATTAAGATAATTTTTCGAACAATGGTCTTCTAATCTGCTTTTGGAGCTTCCGTTTTTTCGGGTCTCGGGCCTCTTTTATAGATCACTAATCCATTTAAGAAATTTCTCAGGATCTGATCACCGCAGGGTTTGAAATTAGGGTGGTCATCACTTCTGAAAAATGACCCGAGTTCACTTTTGGTGATTTTAAAGTTTACCAGTTCTAGGATTTTTATAATATCTTCGTTATTCAGCTCCAGCGCTACGCGGAGCTTTTTAAAAATGTCGTTATTGCTCATGATTACATTGCTACTTCTATCTTCACTTTTTTATTTTTGATCTTCTCATCGCGCAGGGCAGCAAGTATCTTGTTGACCATATTCCGTTTCACGGCTACGTAAGAGCTCTGGTCTTTCACTTCTATCAACCCCACATCTTCCTTCTGAAGCCCGCCTTTTTTGAGCAGCAGGCCAACGATGTCTATCTTGTTGATCTTATCTTTTTTACCGGCAGCAATGTAAAGCGTTTGCCACTGGCTGTCTTTAGGCAGGTCATAGTTTCCTTTCAGCTTTTCAATTTCAATGTCCCCTTTCAGAAAAGGGTATTTTTCTTCTTCAGTCATGATCAGAAAAGCCGTCCCCTTGGCATTCATCCTTGCGGTACGTCCGTTCCGGTGCAGAAATGCATCTTCAGTATAGGGAAGCTGATAATGAACGATATTACCTACTTCAGGGATGTCCAGTCCGCGTGCCGCAAGATCTGTAGTGATCAATATCTTGATACTTCCGTTTCTGAACTTTAACAGGGCACGCTCTCTTTCATCCTGCTCCATCCCACCATGAAAAATATCATGTGCCAGGTCTTTATCGATCAGCAGGTCACTGATACGGTCTACCGTTTCCCTGTGGTTACAGAAGATCAGTGAAGTCTCTGACCCTATCTTACAGATGAGGTCAAATAACGCATCCAGTTTATCCTCTGCCGTAGTGATGATCTTTTTCAGTTTCAGATCAGGGGCAACTTTTACGTCTTTCAAAAAGTTAACCTCTACAGGGTTTTTCAGGCCGGTAAATTCAGGGATATCGGTCATTGCCGTAGCAGAGGTCAGCATCCGCTGTTTAAGCGAACGCAGGTTGCCAATAATATAGGCCATATCTTCCTGGAAGCCAAACTCCAGGGCTTTATCAAATTCATCCAGTACCAGTGTGCTGATAGCAGATTCGTCAAAGTTTTCTTTTCTTAAATGGTAAGCTATCCTTCCCGGTGTACCGATCAGTACCGCAGGAGGCTGCTCAAAATTGTTCCTTTCAATTTTTACGGGGTGGCCGCCATAACAGCAGTTCACTTTAAAACCGGTGCCCATCAGTTTGAACACCTGCTCAATCTGCAAAGCAAGCTCCCTTGAAGGAACCAGGATCAATGCCTGGACACCTTTGGCATCAGCACTGAGGTTTTTTAATACAGGCAATAAAAAGCCTATTGTTTTGCCGGAACCTGTTGGGGCGAGCAAAACAACATCCTTTCCTTTATCTGCAGTAGCAATTGCTGCCTGCTGCATTTCATTTAAAGAAGTGATTTTTAAATTACCCAGTACCTTTTCTACCATCATGCAGCAAAGATAAGGGAATTAAGATAAGAATGGCGGCAAAAGAAGCAGACTAGTACTTCAGGAACTTCTTCCTGATCTTACCCACTCTCATCTGGGCCCTTTTCTCCAGCTTCATCAGCATGGTGCCCCTTTTGTACATCCATGAGGTCACCTTATCATTTGCCTCCTGAATCGGAGAGCATATTTTTTCATCCAGGATATCCAGGTATTTTGCATTAGACCTGCTTTGTTGAAGTAAATAGAATTCATTCATCAGTTCCGTGTTCATCTCTACGTTATTTAAATGAGTATTCGATTGATTAAATAGTTAACGACCTGGTGACAGGTAATAGTACTGGTTGCAGTATTATAAATATAAAAATATTCCTGATCACAACCAATAGCACATCTGCTTTTATACGAACAGCAACCGGCATTTTTTTGTTTGAATGAGCGGATGTTTTCAGGACTGTTCCCCTTATGCACGGTTTTTTGCGGCATGACGATTGCAATGTTTCCAGAACCGCGCTCAGTTATTTAAACAGCACCGTAATCGTATGATAATTGTGCTAACATGTATTAAAAAATAGATTAATGGATAGACATACCTACCAGACAGGGATCATTGGAAACTGTGCATTCCTTGCTCATATCAATAAAAACACAAATGTTGACTGGCTATGCTGGCCGCGATTTGACAGCTCATTCGTTTTCGGGGGACTGCTTGACCAGGAAAAGGGAGGAGAATATTCCATCCGCCCGGGTGGCGAGTATACTTCAGACCAGTACTACCTGGAGAACACCAATATCCTTTGCACCGAGATCAGTAACGAGGAAGGCCGCTACAAGATCACAGATTTTGCCCCCAGGTTCTTCCAGTATGAACGCTATTACAAACCGCTGATGTTCATCCGCAAGATCGAACCCCTGGAAGGGAACCCCAGGATAAAAGTAACCTGCAAGCCTACCTTTGAATATGGCGAGGGTTTCCAGGAGGGTTCAAGGGGAAGCAACCACATCCTGTTTACAGGCAGTGAACATCATATGCAGCTGAGCACCAACATTTCCTTATCTTATATTGAAGATGAGAAGTATTTTGCCCTCAATGACACCAAATACCTGATACTGACCTACGGCTATAACCTTGAAGCCCCTATTGAAAGTACTGCGGAGAGATTTCTGCTTGAAACAAAAAAATACTGGAGAACCTGGATCAAACACTCTACCATAGCCGGATTTCAGCAATCACTGGTGATCCGCTCTGCACTGGTACTAAAGATCCACCAGTATGAAGACACCGGTGCGATTATCGCGGCCAGCACCACCAGCCTGCCCGAATCACCGGGAAGCACCCGTAACTGGGATTACCGCTATTGCTGGATGAGGGACACCTATTATGTGATCACGGCGCTGAACCACATCGGCCATTTTGAAGAAATGGAGCGTTATTTCAATTACATCACTGACATTTCCTTCCGTGATGATAAACGTTACCAGCCACTTTTCGGCATCGCCGGCGAGCGGGTGCTGACCGAGAGGATCCTCACCAACCTGAAAGGTTACCTGGGCAACCAGCCTGTACGAATAGGAAACCAGGCTTTTGAGCATATCCAAAACGATATTTACGGACAGGTACTGATCTCTATGCTGCCCCTGTATTCAGATAACAGGTTTATCTATAGCGAACGCAAGGACTCAACCATATGGCTGGACTACCTGCTTACAAAAATAGAAAGTACAATAGATGAAAAAGACGCCGGCATATGGGAATTCCGTAACCTTGCCAATATGCACTGTTATACCAACCTCTTCCAGTGGGCAGGTGCCAAGGCTGCATTGAAAATGGCAAAAAGAATTGGCAACCAGGAATTCCAGGACCGCGCTACACAGCTGATTGACCGTGCAGCGGCGCACATTGAAGCGTGTTATGACCCTGAAAGAAAAGTATATAACCATGCTATAGGAAGCGACCATCTCGATGCCAGCACCTTGCAGCTCATCCTGATGAACTACCTTGACCCGGAATCACAGCGCGCCAAAGACCATTTGATTGCCCTGGAGGAAGAATTAAAGGCTGAAAATGGTCTTTTCTACCGCTACCGCCATACTGATGATTTTGGCAAACCCAAAACTACCTTCCTGATCTGTGCTTTCTGGTATGTAGAAGCGCTGGCTATAGTAGGCCGCGTAGATGATGCGGTGAAAGCCTTTGATTCACTGATCAGCTACGGCAATCACCTTGACCTTTTTGCAGAAGATATAGATGAAAAAGACGGCAGCCAATGGGGCAACTTTCCACAGGCCTACAGCCACGTGGGGCTGATGAACGCCGCCCATAGAATTGCCATTAAACTGGACAGGCCCGTTTTCCTATAGGGAAACGGACCTGTCTGTCAAATTACAACAGCTGCACTTCGTTTTGCAGCTGTTTATTTTAGTTGGGCGTTACTCGCAGAAAGTATCTTCAGCAGCTCACGCACCTCCATAAAGTTCCGCAGGTAATTTCTCGCTGCAGAAATATTACTGCCTACTTTTATTGTATAGGCCGTTGGCGGCAATGCCTTAAAAATATCTTCATCGGTATGGTCATCACCCAATGCAAGGATAAAATCAGGATCGTTGCCATAAAGCCAGCTTAAGGCGGCTTTCCCCTTGTTTACCTCTATATTTTTAAATTCAATTACTTTATTTCCGGGCATCATCTGTAAACCTTTATCGGCTACGGTCACCTTCAGGTGATTGATGATCTCATTTGCCCTGAGCTCTCCAAGCCCTTCCTCAACCTTACGGTAGTGCCATACCAGTGAATAACTTTTATCCTCAATGAATGATCCCGGGGTTCTGTCTGTATAGGTATCAAGCACCGTCCTTACATCCTGTTTCCACTGGTCTGTTAAAAGAGGCAGTGATTTCCATTCCCCCTGATCACGTTTTTGCCATGCACCATGCTCAGCAATGAGGTCAAGTTTCATATGGCCAAACCACTGTTCAAGGGTCTGGTTCCGTCTTCCGCTGATGATGATCACACGGTTGGCTGGATCAGCAGTGAGCGTTTCCAGGATCTGGTATAAATCCTTATCAGGAGCAGTTTTCTCCAGATCTCCGTTAAACCCTACGAGGGTTCCGTCATAATCCAGAAAAATATATCTTTCACTTGCCGCGACATAATCCTTCGCCATCTGTTCCCTTACTACTCTCACTGCAAATTTTGTCAATAACGATTCCTGCAGCTGCTTCACTTCTTCCAGCTTATCCATAAAATTTTTAACCCAAAGGTGTATATCAAACTTTCTAACAATGCCCCTCATTACAGACATCCTTGTGACCTGCTCTTCAACAGGCATATTCAGGGCCTGAACAATGGCCCTCATCACATCCCCGATATTATTGGGGTTCACGATCAGTGCATCATTTAACTCTTTTGAGGCTCCGGCCATCTCGCTTAAAATCAGCACACCGGTATTATCTACGCGGGTAGCTACATATTCTTTGCTCACCAGATTCATTCCGTCACGCATTGGCGTAACAAGACATACATCTGCTGTGGCATATAATGCAGATAAGAACTCTATAGGAAATGACCTGTAGAAGTAATGTACGGGAAGCCAGTTCAGGGTCCTGTACGTGGCATTGATGTTACCCACCAGCTGATCGATCTGATCACGCAGTTCTTTGTACTGCGGAACGGTGTCCCTTGACGGAACAACGATCATATATAAAGACAAATGATCTATATACTCCGGATGCATCTGTAACAGCAGTTCATATGCCTGTAAGCGCTGCAGGATGCCTTTACTGTAATCCAGCCTGTCAATTGTTAGAACGATCTTACGCTCCTGCATCGTCTCTTTAAGAGAAGCAATTTGTTCTACAACGGCCGGTTCAGTAACCAGGCTTTCAAATTTTGTTTCATCAATTCCCATGGGGAATGATTCTACAACGATCTGCCTTTCTCTAAAGGTGACTACATTGTCTGAAATCTTGGCGTTGGTTAAGCGCGAAGCCGCGCTTAGAAAATGTCTTACATCATCAAAGGTATGGAATCCGAGCAGGTCGGCCCCGAACATGCCTTCCACCAGATCTTCTCTCCAAGGAATCAGTCTGAAAATCTCATAGGAAGGAAAAGGGATATGCTGAAAGAAACCAATGGTTACATGGGACTGTTCTTCCCTGATTAGTCCCGGCAATAACAACAGCTGGTAGTCATGCACCCAAACCGTATCGCCTTCATTTAAATGTGCGCTAACCGTATTCTTAAATTTATGATTAACGATCTGGTAGAAATCCCAGTAAGTTTGTTCGAAATTTGCATAGGTGACCATGTAATGGAACACCGGCCATAAAACTTCGTTTGAAAAACCTTCATAATAAAGGTTGATTTCTTCAGGACTTAAGAATACAGGTATGAGATTTAATTCGGCAAGTTTTTCAGTAACTTCCTGTTGCCTTTCTTCCGGGACATCAATCCCTGGCCACCCAATCCAGATATTATCTCCTTTTTTGTAGACCGACCCGAGGCCTGTTGCCAGTCCCCCTTCACTCGGACTCAGGAGATATTCTCCATTATTTTCTACTATTTTGACGGGTAAGCGGTTCGAAACTATTATTGTTTTGTTTACCATATTACACTTCATACAACTGATATGCGTTTCGTTTTGTTTCACATTTTTCTGTTTAAGACACAGAAAGGAGATTAACCAGACATTGTAACTCCTGACACAAATGTTGACAACCAGCTGATTGTTAGCAAATAAACCACAGCAAATTAATGTATATTTAACATAATCAACTTATTTTTAGAAAACCTGAATACGGGTTGTTACCTAACACCAATAACGTATGACCTGGAAGAAATTTAATGGTGAAGTGATCCACGCACCAATTTTAGAAGAAGTAGAAAAAGCCATCATCAGGGAAACTGAAAAAGGCTATCACCTTAAAGTTTGCATTGGTACTGATTCACAGGTGAAGGGCCCCTTCACTGATTTCGCCACCGTTATCGTTTTGCTGAGAGAACAACATGGAGGATTTATGTACATCCACCAGGAAAAGTCACAGCAAAAGATGACCATCAAGGAAAGAATGCTGATCGAAGTACAAAAGTCTATCGAAACCGCCTATGCCGTTTGCGACCTGCTTGACCTGTATGACGTAGATCTGGAAGTACATGCAGACATCAATACCAACCCAATGTTTAAATCTAACAAGGCCCTGAACGAAGCCATGGGTTATATTCTGAGCATGGGCTTTATTTTTAAAGCTAAACCGGAAGCTTTTGCCAGTTCTACCTGTGCAGATAAAATGGTTCACTAAAGGGGGGGGCCGGCACAAAAAAAGGCAGACGATCAACACCGTCTGCCTTTTTCAATGAAAAGAAAATCTTATGAATTATGCTCAACTTCTACTCCCGTAGAAACTACGATCAGCGTACCCTGGGAATATTTTTCATTATGCTGACTCACATCCAGTCCTTCTTCTTCCTCTTCAGAAGACACACGGATTGGCTGGAATACATTGATGACCTTAAAAATCACGAATGAAACCACGAAACTGTACACCCCAACGATCAGCACGCCTTTCAGCTGGGTGAAGAAGAAATCAGGATTTCCGTAGAACCAACCATCAACACCTGCCGGGTTCACTGTTTTTGTAGCAAAAACCCCTGTCAGCAGCATACCTACTATACCACCTACACCATGACAAGGAAATACATCCAGTGTATCATCCAGTGTAGTTTTTTGTTTCCATGATACGGCAAGGTTTGAAATGATCGCTGCACAAGCACCGATGAAGATACTGTGCGGAATGGCAACAAAGCCGGCCCCCGGGGTAATCGCTACCAATCCTACTACTGCACCGATGCAAAAACCAAGTACTGATGGTTTTCTGCCTCTCAGTACGTCAAAGAACATCCATGAAAGCCCGGCAGCACCAGCCGCAACATTTGTAGTTGCAAAAGCGGAAACTGCAAGACTGGTAGATCCCAGTGCAGATCCTGCATTAAAGCCGAACCAGCCAAACCATAACAGGCCTGTTCCGATCAGTACATAGGGAATATTTGAAGGAGGTATTTCCTGATGCTCCATGTGTACCTTTCTTCTTTTAAGAACAATTGCACCTGCAAGTGCAGCCATACCTGCAGAGATGTGTACTACGGTACCACCGGCAAAGTCCAGCACACCCATTTTGAACAGCATACCTTCAGGATGCCATGTCCAGTGCGCAAGCGGCGAATAAACAAATAGTGCAAACAGTACGATAAAAGCAATGTAAGATGTAAAGCGGATACGTTCAGCAACGGCTCCTACTACAAGGCCAGGTGTAATGATGGCAAACATCAATTGGAACAGCGCAAATAAGGTCAATGGAATCGTTGGGGCAAGGCTCCATGCCGGACCTGAATTTACACCATCAAAGAACAAATAGGTACTGGGATTTCCGATCAATCCATGAATACTGTCGCCAAATGCAAGACTGAAACCAACAGTTACCCATAACACACTGATTACCCCGGCAGAAACGATACTTTTAATCATTGTGGAAAGCACGTTCTTTCTGTGCACCATACCGCCGTAAAAGAAAGCCAACCCGGGTGTCATTAAAAATACCAGAGCAGTTGCTACCATGATCCACCCCACATCAGCCGCATTATACTTACCCTCATCGAAATTTGGGTGTAGGGGTACAAATAGGGCTGCAATCGCTACAAACGCAAGAATTACGAATGGTACAATCTGCTTTAACTGAATTTTGTTCATGAAAATTTGATTTTATAGATTTATAGATATTTTAAATGGTTAACAGTATAAAATTGGATTTAAATTCCATAAAGATAATTATAAACTACAATCATTCAAAATTTACTCAGTAAATTGGTAGTAATATTGAATATTATTAAAAAAAAGCAGAACAAAAATGAAATTATGAAATTCAAATAAGGCAAACAAGCCGATATTTGACTAAAATTTCAAAAATCGCACTGAAATAACTTCTGTATTTTACCCTCCGGAAGAATACAGACATCCAGAGAACGCAAAAAAACACCAAATCTTATCGCTGAGATGAAAATAGGATAACAATTATTTGAGGAGTGTTCATCCGCAGGAAAACAACCACTGGCTCTATTCAGCGCAATGACAAACAAAGCCGGGAGAAATTCGTTTCTTTAACAACTCAGCTCACCTGCTTTACTATGAAGGCTTTCCATCTTAATTTCTCTCAGCGCATCCCAATAAGCCTTCCTGAGGCCTGGGACTTCTTTTCCTCGCCGATGAACCTGGCAAAGATCACTCCCAAAGAAATGGCTTTTACAGTAACCTCCCCTATGCAGCCGGAGGAAAAGATGTACCCGGGAATGATCATCACTTATAAGGTATCCCCGGTAGCTGGTATTCAACTGAACTGGATGACAGAGATCACCCAGGTGGATGACCAGAAGTATTTTATTGATGAACAGCGTTTTGGCCCATATAAGTTCTGGCACCACCAGCATCATTTCAAAGCTATTCCCGGAGGAGTGGAGATGAATGATATCCTTACCTACGGATTACCGATGGGCGTATTCGGAAATATTGCCAATAGCGTATTCGTTGCAGGTAAACTGCAGGAGATCTTTAATTTCAGAAAACAGAAAGTGATTGAACTGTTCGGAGATTACACCAACACAGGAACGTAAGCAGATCCCTGTACCACCCCACGCTTCTCTATTTCCCTGTCGATATAGGTCTGAATGGATGATTTATTTAATCCCCAGTTCGGTGCAATCAGCAGGTCCCAGTCAGATATACCGAATAAGCGTTGGATAACCACATCTGGTCTGAGCAAGGGGATCAGTTTACACAGCAGGTCAGTATATTCTTCGAGGCTGAACAATTTGAAGGGCTCTTTTTTATATTTAGCCCCCATGATAGAGCCTTCAACAATATGTAAATGGTGGAACTTCACAAATTTGATCTGAGGGAACCTGTTGATCTCATGAATATATCCCAGCATCATTTCTTCGGTTTCCCATGGAAAGCCAAAAATAGTATGTACGCAGAGATCAAGCTTACTGTTCTCCAGCAACTCCACCGCAGCTACAAATTCAGCATGGCTGCATCCCCTGTTGATCTGTTCAAGCGTTTCATCATATATAGACTCCATTCCCATTTCCAGGTCCACATCAAAACGGTCGGCATAACTTTCCAGCAGGGCCACTTTCTCTGCGTCAATGCAATCCGGCCTTGTACCCACTGAAAAACCGACAACGTCGGCTGTATTGATGGACAGCGCTTCGTCATACATCATCTTCAAATAATGTACGGGTGCATAGGTGTTGGTATTCGGTTGAAAATAAACAATGAATTTATCTGCCTTATAAAAGCCTTTGCCGCGTTCCATTCCCTGCTCCAGCTGCTCACGGATGGTAGGCAGCTTCCTCGAAAGTTCCGGCGTAAATGAATCAACATTACAATAGGTACAGCCGCCATAGCCCTTACTGCCATCGCGGTTCGGACAGGTAAACCCGCCGTCAACAATTACCTTGAATACTCTTTGCCCCTTATATTTTGTTTTAAGGTGAGTGCCGTAATTATTATATCCTTTTATGCCTGAATCTAATGGAGTTCCCAAATTGCTTTTATTTTCTGCAAAAATACAGCTTTTAATTTATACTTGGGAACATGGAAAAGCAAGAATTTAGACAGCAGCCTCCGCCGCAGGTTTTGACAGATAATATATAGGTATACCCAGCAACATGATCAGCACGCCCCAGCCGCAGGTACTAAACCTGGTAATTAGCAGGCCTACGCATAGTGCACCTGCAAGTATGATGTAAAGAAATGGTAGAATGGGGTAACCAAAAGCCTTATACGGACGGTCAGCATCAGGCTGTTTCCTGCGTAAAATAAATATACCATAGATAGTAAGGATATAGAAAATGATCACAATGATCATTACGAAATCTAGCAGATCGCCGTACTTGCCGGTAAGGCATAACAGGGATGTCCAGATACACTGTATCCAAAGCGCCCATGCAGGTACGCCTGCCTTATTCAGCACAGCTGCTTTTTTAAAGAACAGTCCGTCTTTAGCCATTGTGTAGTAAACACGTGCTCCGGCCATAATCAGCCCATTGTTACAGGCAAAGGTACTAATCATAATAATCACAGCCATAACCAGCGTTCCTGTATCACCAAAAGTATGTTGTGCCGCTGCCACAGCAACCCTGTCAGATTTGGCAAAAGCTATATCGTTAAGCGGCATTACCGAAACATACATCAGGTTGGCCAGGATATAGATCACGGTCACGATGAAAGTGCCGAAGAACAGACTTAAGCCTACATTGCGCTTCGGGTCTTTGATCTCTCCTGCAATAAAGGTAACCCCTACCCAGGCATCACTTGAAAACAGTGACCCTACCATAGATGCAGCGATTCCCGCAAGTAATGCGCCGCCGCCAATAGAAACCCATGAAGCACTACCGGTATCAAAAGCATGTGTATTCCAGGCGTCCGTCCAGTTTGCGTTCCAGATCTCCGCCTTTGCACCAAACATGAACCCGCCTACGATCAATCCGAACAACGAAAGAATTTTGATGATAGTCATGGTTGTTTGCAGGATCTTGCCCTCTTTTACACCACGGCCGTTGATATAGGTCAGCAGGATGATGGTTACAATACTTACCAGCTGCGCTGCATTTAGTTTAAAGGAACCAAGGGTGTACAAAATATTTTCATCACTTAAAGGTTCATAGAGGTAAGCGGCAAACTTGGAAAAGCCCACCCCTACGGCAGCGATGGTACCTGTCTGGATGACTGCGAAAAAACTCCATCCATATAAAAACGCGATCAGCTTATTGTAGGCTTCTTTCAGATAAACATATTGTCCGCCGGCTTTGGGGAACATTGCACTCAGCTCGCCGTAACTTACCGCAGCGATCATTGTAATCAGACCAGACAATACCCAGATCAGAATGAGCCAGCCAGCAGAACCTACCTGTCGTGTAATATCTGCACTGACAATAAATATTCCGGAGCCGATCATTGAGCCCACAACTAGCATAGTCCCGTCTAAAAGACCAAGTTCTCTTTTAAAGGATGCATCCTGATTTTCGTTTTCCATACAGGTATTCTATTTTAATGAATAATTTAACTCTTATTTTTAAAAATGCTAATATAGGAAACCATAAACGTTTCGCAATTATTCATTTATCACCCAATGAGGTGATTGCCACATAACTATGATTAATTTGGCATTCTCAGAAACTCTACTTAATTTGTATATAGGCACCTATATGCCTAACCTGAGCAACCAAATATAAAACAACATATGAATTTTCTACAGCAAAACTTAATTAATATTATCCCCATCTTTGGGGGTATCGGAATTCTGGTCATGTTATTCCAGAGTGCCTGGGTCACACGGCAGGACGCGGGTGACAAAACCATGTCTGAACTGGCGGGTCATATTGCAGACGGCGCCATGGCCTTTCTCAAAGCCGAATGGAAGGTACTCAGCTATTTTGTGATCATAGCCGGTATTTTACTGGCCTGGTCGGGCACCCTGAAAGGAAACCCTTTAAATCCCATCCACTCAAGCCCTGTAATTGCCATTGCATTTTTAATTGGTGCGATATTTTCTGCATTTGCAGGATATATAGGTATGCGCATTGCCACCAAGGCCAATGTCAGAACAACGCAGGCAGCGAGGACCAGCCTGGCACAAGCCCTCAAGGTTTCCTTCAGGGGAGGAACGGTAATGGGGTTTGGTGTGGCCGGACTGGCCATACTGGGCCTCGGCGGACTTTTCATCGTCCTCTACCATACTTTTGTCCATCCCGGAACAGCTGAATCTTCAGCGGAGTTAAAGAAAACCATTGAAGTGCTCGCCGGATTTTCACTCGGTGCAGAAAGCATAGCCCTCTTTGCACGTGTAGGCGGCGGGATCTATACCAAAGCCGCCGATGTAGGGGCTGACCTCGTTGGCAAGGTAGAAGCGGGCATCCCTGAAGATGACGTGAGGAACCCTGCCACTATAGCCGATAACGTAGGCGATAACGTAGGTGATGTAGCCGGGATGGGCGCTGATCTCTTTGGTTCCTACGTGGCTACCATCCTGGCAACGATGGTGCTGGGCCAGGAAATCGTTTCCGCCGATCAGTTTGGAGGAATGGCACCGGTACTGTTGCCCATGCTCATTGCGGGGCTGGGGCTCATCTTCTCTATTATCGCTTCTCTGTTTGTAAGTATCCGTAAAGATACAGACAGTGTACAAAAGGCGCTAAACCTGGGTAACTGGCTCTCTATACTCCTTACTGCTGTTGCCTCCTATTTCGCCGTGCGCTGGCTGTTGCCTCCGGCCATGTCCATCAGGGGCTTTGAATTCAATCCCATGTCAGTTTACCACTCTATATTGGTAGGGCTGGCCGTTGGTACACTGATGAGCCTCATCACAGAATATTATACCGCTATAGGTAACCGCCCTGTACAGTCCATTATCCAGCAATCCTCCACGGGGCACGCCACAAATATCATCGGCGGGTTATCTGTTGGAATGGAATCTACCGTACTGCCTATCCTTGTACTGGCGGCAGGTATATATGGCTCTTATTTTTTCGCCGGTTTCTACGGCGTAGCAATTGCCGCCGCAGGAATGATGGCTACCACAGCCATGCAGCTTGCCATCGATGCCTTTGGTCCCATTGCAGATAATGCCGGGGGAATTGCCGAAATGAGCGGCCTGCCGAAAGAAGTAAGGGAACGCACAGATATACTGGATGCAGTGGGAAATACGACGGCAGCTACGGGTAAAGGTTTTGCTATTGCTTCCGCAGCCCTTACCTCACTGGCGCTGTTTGCTGCCTTTGCGGGAATTTCTGGTATTACCTCTATAGATATCTACAAGGCAAATGTCCTGGCCGGCCTGTTTGTTGGCGGAATGATCCCTTTCATCTTCTCTTCCCTTTGCATTTCTGCCGTTGGGCGCGCAGCCATGGCAATGGTTCAGGAGGTGAGACGACAGTTCAGGGAAATTCCAGGGATCATGGAATATAAGGCAAAACCTGAATACGAGAAATGTGTAGCGATCTCTACTGAAGCCTCTATCAGGGAGATGATGCTCCCGGGTGCTATAGCCCTGACCGTTCCGCTGATCGTTGGCTTTACATTTGGTGCCGAAGTACTTGGAGGACTACTGGCAGGAGTAACCGTCTCGGGGGTGCTGATGGGAATATTCCAGTCCAACGCCGGTGGTGCCTGGGATAATGCAAAAAAATCCTTTGAAAAGGGCGTACTCATAAATGGAGTAATGGAATATAAAGGTTCGGACCCGCATAAGGCATCTGTAACCGGTGATACCGTAGGTGATCCCTTTAAAGATACGTCCGGACCATCAATGAATATCCTGATTAAGCTAATGTCTATCGTTTCACTAGTCATTGCACCGCATATTGCTGTAGGAATCAGCAATAATCCGGGGGTAGAAATTAAAAAAGAGATAAAAATTGTCAAGTCGGCTGATTCTGAGGGTAAAATAGTACCCGGCACGGTTAAAAATAGTGCTGACACGCTAATAACTCAGCATTAATTGCTTATCATTGTTCTGAATAAAAGGGATTTCCACAGAAAATCCCTTTTATTTTTAATTTTTTTTTAATTAGGTTTGGAATTGAATTCAATTATATCACAAATAAAAAAACTTAACACTTAAATTAACTTATGCTTTTTAAAAAATCTATTCCACAATTACTGGCTGAGGCAAATGAGAGTGGTGAGGGCACGCTGGTCCGTTCCTTATCCAGTTTCAACTTAGTTGCCTTGGGTGTTGGTGCTATTATCGGTGCTGGACTATTTTCCCTGACAGGTATAGCAGCAGCGGATAATGCTGGTCCTGCAGTTATTCTCTCATTCATTATTGCTGCAGTAGGTTGTGGTTTCGCCGGTCTTTGCTACGCGGAATTTGCCTCCATGATCCCTGTAGCAGGTAGTGCATATACTTATTCTTACGCCACCATGGGTGAATTCATGGCCTGGATCATCGGGTGGGATCTTGTACTGGAATACGCATTGGGTGCTGCAACAGTAGCGGCCAGCTGGTCACAGTATTTTTCACAGTTCATTGAAGGATTTGGGGTACACTTCCCTGTTACCCTTTTACACGGACCATGGGATAAAATAGACGTTGCCGGCCAGATGGTAAATGCCGGTGGTATAGTCAATCTTCCTGCAATTGTGATCGTTTGCCTGTTGTCCTTATTATTGATAAAAGGAACAGGAGAATCTTCAGCAGTGAATAATGTACTGGTAATTGTAAAAGTTGCCGTTGTTTTAGTGTTCATTGCTTTAGGCTGGGCATTTATCAATCCTGCCAATCATCATCCTTTTATTCCTGTTAACTTAGGTGAAGAGGCGGTAAAATCAGGGACCAAAGGCTTCTTTGAATTCTTTGCCAGCGATGAATTCGGCCATTTCGGAATCAGCGGGATCCTTCGTGGTGCCGCCGTGGTATTCTTCGCCTTTATTGGTTTTGATGCCGTGAGTACTGCAGCACAGGAAGCTAAAAACCCACAGAAAGGAATGCCAATCGGTATCATCGGTTCGCTGGTAGTATGTACCTTATTATATGTGTTGTTCTCTTATGTAATGACAGGCCTGGAAAACTACACCAAATTTGCGGGTGATGCTAAACCAGTTGCAACGGCTTTTGCACAAACAGGATATACGTTCCTAAACAAGTTCCTGATCGTGGCTATCCTTGCAGGTTATACTTCTGTAATCCTTGTGATGCTTTTAGGCCAGAGCCGTGTATTCTACAGTATGAGTAAAGACGGGTTATTGCCTAAAGTATTCTCTGACCTTCACCCAAAAAATCAGACGCCTTATAAAACCAACTTAATGTTCATGATTTTCGTGAGTATCTTTGCAGGTTTCGTCCCAGTTTCAGACCTGGGCCATATGGTAAGTATCGGTACATTATTTGCCTTCTCGCTGGTATGTATCGGGGTATTGATCCTGAGAAAAACAGATCCTGGTCTGGACAGGCCTTTCCGTACCCCATGGGTGCCTTTAGTTCCTATCCTGGGGATCATTGTTTGTTTAATGATGATGGCTTCATTACCAATTGTAAGCTGGTTTCGCTTAGCGATCTGGATGGCTCTCGGAATACTGATCTACTACGCTTACAGTAAACAAAACAGTAAGATCAGAAAAGAGTACCATGACACTTTAAAATAGTATTCCTATACTCCTCATAAGATTTTAACTAAAAAGCCACTTATGAAGTGGCTTTTTAGTTAAAATCGTTTTACATTTACATAAAAACCACGCTCATGGAATTCAATTTAAGCCAGATCTTATCTACATCAATGGTACTGTTTGCTATCATTGATATTTTAGGAGCCATCCCCGTAGTGATTGAATTGCGCAGGAAGGCAGGTCATATTGAATCTGAGAAAGCAACGCTCGTTGCAACTGTACTGATGATCATTTTCCTGTTCGCCGGTGAGACTCTACTGAAAGTGATCGGGCTGGATGTGGAATCCTTTGCCATTGCCGGTTCACTGGTGATCTTCTGTATAGCAATGGAAATGGTACTGGGGCTGACGATCTTCAACGAAGAAGCGCCGGAAACAGTATCTATTGTTCCACTGGCCTTTCCGCTGATTGCCGGGGCGGGTACAATGACCACCCTGCTGTCGCTTAAAACAGAGTATGCCACTCAGAATATCGTAGTGGGTATAGTGATCAATATGATGTTCGTTTATATCGTATTAAAGAACACAGAACGACTGGAAAAACTCTTTGGTAAATCCGGATTGAATGTCTTAAGAAAGGCCTTCGGTGTAATCCTGCTGGCTATTGCAATTAAACTGTTCAGGAACAATACGGGGCTATAATCTTAAACTTTGATCAGCCTTGCGATGAACATCGTATCTGCCTTGTCATTATAACCGGTAATGCTCTGCATGCTTTCCAGTTGTAAGGGCTGGTTTTCCAGCAGATGGGCAATTACCTCTTCATTTTCCTTTTTAAACACAGAACAGGTAATGTAGATCAGCGCCTTACCGGGCTTGAGATATTTCACTACCCCTGCGCCAATGCTCTTCTGTAAACCTGAGAAGAAATCAATCTTATGTTCTTCAAAATGGTAGAGCATTTCCGGAGTACGGCCCCAGGTTCCTGAGCCCGAACAGGGCGCGTCAAGGATAATGCCGTCAAAGAAATAATCATGCAGGTCCTGCTCATTGTTCTGAAGAAGGTCAAGCACTTTTTTCTGGTATTTCTTAATTCCGGCAGCCTGGAAACGTTCATCCAGGTTATGCAGGCTGTTCTCCCTCACATCACTCACCAGTAACTGCACTTTAGGTTCAATATCATGCAGCAGGAGTGATTTTCCTCCGGATGCAGCGCAGCAGTCCCACCAGTATTCGTAAGGCTTTGGGAGGAAGTATTCGCCGGTCTTTTGTGAAGAAAGGTCCTGTACCTGGTAGTATTCGTTTTCAGGAAGCAGTTTTTCAAGTTTTGTACCGTTGGGCAGCGATAAGGTCTTTTCGTTAATGACCTTAACGTTCACCTCAGCCTTTACCAGGAGGTCAAAAAATGCCTGCTGCCGGTTGGCCTTTATTCTTAGAAACAGATCAGGCTGGATGAAGAAGGAATTTAAAAAATCCACCTTACTGATCCCGTCAGACAGTTCCGCTTTGAAGGGAAAAACATCCTCCAGCAGGAATGCCGGAAAGGCGTCTTCAATCAGCGCAATTTTAGCCTGCACGGGCAACAACAGCTGGTCTTTCAGCTGCGGCAGATAGTAATCGATCACCAGGCTCTCCGTTTGGTTACACAGGAAGTCTGCAATAGCCAGACGCATGAGCTGATCTTCCTTTTTCAGTGCCTGACCCAGGCGAAAATAACTATACAGGTACCTGGTGGTCCAGCGCCTGTCTGAAGAGCCCATCTGTTTATGCTGTTTAAAATAGGTAAAGAGGAACCTGTGTAAGGGCAACACCCCATCATATTTAGCGAAGACCTGTTCAAAGGCACGTACCTGATATTCTAATTTCATTCTACGGGGTTTAGCGCATAGTTTTTATACTCCAGCAAAAACAGGCTGGTATTGATATACCCTAACTGGTCATCTTTTTTAAACAGGTATGAGTTCTGCAATCCTTTGTATTTTTCTGCAGGCAGGTACCGGAGATAATTTGTTCCATGTTCAGCCATTACTTTACCAAAATAGAAACCGGCATCAAATCCTTTAAAAGCGTATTCACCGGGCTCAAAATGATTGAGGTTACGGTACTTCCGCACAAAGCTGATCACAGCCGGGTTTTTATAGTCTACCCAGTATGAAGTAGTAACCCTTGTATGCAATAGCTGAAGTTTCTCTGTGCTGTAATTTTGCTTTGGCCAGTTCGGATGTCCAAACAGATCAATTTGCATGCCGCTGTTTTTCATTTTCACCAGCTTGTCTATAGTAGCCACAACAAACTGCCTGTCTGATGAGGACATGATCACGATATATTGTTTAGCCGGGTCCCTTGCTGTTTCCAGTGCGTATACTGAACTGTACTCCTGGAAGGTAAACTTAGCTCCCTTATCCTTTTTGAAATAACTGCGGACAGGTATAGCCAGTGTTTCATCGGCAGATTTCCTGGTACTGATCAGCGCCACAATAGTTTTAGCCGGATCAAATTCCTTAGTGATAAAATTGCCGATCTTCTCTGCATGGAGATCAATATTATTTACCATAGAGATCAGGTTTGGGTTCAAAAACTCATCAGGATGTGTAGCAGCTAGAGGTGATACCACCGGAACACTATTGGCCACGGAATAATTTGTGATGAACTTTATGCCTTCGGGAAAAACGGGACCAACGATCAGATCGCTGCCCGAAAGCTGCCCGGATTTGATCAGCGACAGGATCTGGTCATTGTTGTCTCTTGTGTCCAGAACTTTCAAACGGAAGTTCAGCCCTGCTGCGGCAGCGGAGTCTATTCCCATTTTAAATCCCTGGTAGAAATCTATGGCCATGACAGACTTTTCCATCTCGGCCTTGCTGCCCGATCTGATACTGGCAAGATTAAGGTTGAAGGGAACGAGTAAGGCGATATTGGCTTCAGTAAACTTTTTCTCTGTTTTTACTGCGGCTTCCTCCTTTGCTGCCTCTTCTTTTTTTGGTGTTTTATGAGTTGTTACCTTTGGCGAACAGGCCAGCAGGAAACAACTCATAAAGATTATACACCAGAATTTATTCCCACTCAATTGTTGCTGGTGGTTTTGAGCTAATATCATACACAACTCTGTTAATACCTTTTACTTTATTGATGATTTCATTAGAAATTTTCGCAAGTACCGGGTATGGCAAATGACACCAGTCAGCTGTCATCCCATCAACAGACTCTACTGCACGAAGGCAGATCACGTTCTCATAAGTACGTTCATCTCCCATTACACCGACAGACTGCACCGGAAGGAATATTGCTCCTGCCTGCCAAACCTGGTCGTATAACCCTGCTTCCTTAAGGTTATCTATATAAATTGCATCTGCATCCTGAAGGATGGCCACTTTTTCCGGTGTTACATCACCCAGGATACGTATGGCCAAACCCGGACCAGGGAAAGGATGACGGCCAAGGATAAAAGATTCGAGGCCTAATGATTTCCCTACTCTTCTTACTTCATCTTTAAATAACGTATTCAGGGGTTCAACTATTTTAAGCTTCATGAAATCAGGCAGGCCACCTACATTATGGTGTGACTTGATGGTGGCAGAAGGGCCTTTCACAGAAATGGATTCGATCACATCAGGATATATGGTACCCTGGGCAAGCCATTTTACGTCCTGTACTTCATGCGCCGCGTCATCAAATACCTCGATGAATACACGTCCTATTGCTTTACGTTTCAGTTCAGGGTCCTTCACACCGGCAAGCTGGCTCAAGAAGCGCTCTTTGGCATCAATTCCTTTGATGTTTAGTCCAAGGTGTTTGTACTGCTCCAGAACAGACTCGAATTCTCCTTTGCGGAGCAGTCCGTTGTCAACGAAGATACAGTGCAGGTTAGTACCTATGGCTTTATGCAGCAGGATGGCGGCTACACTAGAGTCTACCCCTCCTGAAAGGCCAAGCACTACTTTATCATTTCCTAATTTCTCTTTCAGGTCTGCAATGGTAGTCTCTACAAATGCATCTGCCGTCCAGTTCTGGCTGCAGCCACAAATATCTACCAGGAAGTTCTCCAGCAGTTGTTTCCCGTCAGTACTGTGGGTAACCTCCGGGTGGAACTGAATGGCGTAAGAAGAAGTATCCTTCACCTGGAAGGCCGCCACTCTTACACTGTCTGTACTGGCAATGACCTCAAATGACTCCGGAATGTCTGTAATGGTGTCACCATGTGACATCCATACCTGGGAACCGATGTTTATATTTTTTAATAATTTATTGTCTGCCTGGATATAATTAAGATTTGCTCTTCCGTATTCACGGGTTGATGAAGCCTGGACCCTGCCTCCTGAATGCTGGGCAAGATATTGTGCACCGTAACATACGGCCAGAACAGGTTGTTTCTGATGGAAACGGGCTAAGTCTATCTGAGGGGCATCTTCCTGAAGAACAGAGTAAGGGCTACCAGAAAAAATAACACCTTTTACATCTGGTGTGATCTCCGGAATATGATTAAAGGGGTGTATTTCACAAAAAACATTTAACTCACGAACCCTGCGGGCTATCAACTGCGTAAATTGAGAGCCATAATCTATAATTATGATTTTTTCTAGCATGGCCAAAGTTAGTATTTATTCACTTCAACACCGAATCTTTTTAAGAAATCGACACCTTCGTCACTTGGCAGGCCTTTATATTCCGCATAGGAGTCTTTATATACTACCAGTTTAATACCCGAAGACAGGATCAGCCTTGCACAGGCGATACATGGTGACAGCGTGGTATACAATGTTCCGCCTTCAATTTTTGAGCCGTTCCTCGCGGCATACAGGATGGCATTTTCTTCCGCATGTAGTGCCAGGGAGCAGCTCCCTTTTGAATCTCTTGCGCAACCTGCGTCCGGCCATTCCTCATCGCAGTTATGTGTTCCCGCAGGAGGGCCATTGTAGCCTATTGAAATAATGCGGGTATCTTTTGTCAGCACTGCCCCTACCTGCGCCCTCACACAATGAGACCTGGCAGCGAGATCCACTGCCAGGTTCATATAAATTTCGTTAAATCCGGGTTTTACCTTTACCAATTTAGTGACCTCCCTCTGCAGCAATGTTTTCTACATTTATCCCTTGTTTCTTTAATACGGCACTTACTTTCCAAGCAAAGAAGATCAGATAGCAGAACCCGATTGCCGGGATGATATACGAATGGTGTATGCCCTGTGTATCGGCCAGTTTTCCCTGAACCGGAGGCAGGATGGCACCACCAAGAATCATCATGATCAGGAAAGAGGAGCCCTGGCTTGTGTACTTACCCAGTCCGGTAATGGAAAGGGCAAAGATAGAAGGCCACATGATGGAACAGCATAGTCCGCCGCTGATAAACGCAAGCGTAGCCACCTCGCCGGTATTCAGCAGCCCTACGATCATCGCAATTACGCCCAGTGTAGAAAAGATAGCCATTGTTTTTGCCGGTTTTTCCTGTCCTATAAAAAATCCTATCACCAGTATGGCTACACAGATACCATATACATACAGGTTACTTACATCTGTACCGGTAAAGTGGTTTACCAGCAGGATGATGCCGAATGCAATGAATGGCACAACCACAGTAAGTATAGACTTGGTGGTTTTTGTCAGGCTGAAAGCACTTACTGCCCCCGTCCACCTTCCAACCATCATACTGCCCCAGTATAAAGCAATATAGGGTTTGATATCTGATTCATGAAAACCACCGAATTCTTTCAGGTTCAATAAGGCCCCCAGATTACTCTGGATGGTTACCTCAACGCCTACATAGGTAAACAGGGCGATCATTCCCAGGATAAGCTGGGGATATTGCATGGCCCCCCACTGGTTCAGGTTTTCCTTCTTTTTCAGATAAACAAAAAGCAATGATCCGATAATGATCACAAGCGACGAATAAACAAAGTTAGCCTCGGCAATACCGGTCAGCCGTGATAAAGGCTGGGCAGCTAATACCATCAGGAAACCAAGGATCACCACGACCAGAGGGCCGTTTGATTTAGGGCTGGCCTCAAGCTGTTCATCACTTGTTACTTTTGGCAGGTTACTTATTGCATAGAACCCAGCCACCAATAAAAATAAACCCGCGAGGGCATAGTACAGGGTAATAATAGAAGAGATCTCTACAACTTTGGCTACAGCATCATTTGCGGAACCAAACAGTACGATGCTGACAATAACCGGCCCCATCAGACCACCAAAGTTATTTACACCGCCCGCAAGGTTCAGCCTGTGGGTGCCGCTTTCAGGAGCGCCGAGGGCTACCACAAAGGGCTGTGCCGCTGTCTGTTGCAGCGAAAAACCTATTGCAATGACAAAGAAGGATACCAGGATAAAGATAAATGACCCCGAATGTACTGCAGGAACCATCAGCAGTGCACCACAGGCAGAGATAGCGAGCCCCGCAATGATACCGTTCTTGTATCCGATCTTATTCAGGATATCTACTTTGCTTGCCTGCGAAGCAAAATACAAAATCAAAGATCCGATGAAATATCCGCCATAAAACGTAAAATCAATCAGCTGTGATTCAAATTGTGTAAGGTGGAAGTGTGACTTGCAGAAGGGTATAAATATCCCGTTTGATGCCGCCACAAAACCCCAGAAAAAGAACACGGTGATAATTGTGTACAGCGCCGTGCCGTAGCTTTTTTGTGTTTTGTTGTCCATATAATTTGTTGGTGCAAAGTTTCAGTTTATAAACATAAATAAAATAAACTGTTTGTTAAAGTCTATCCTGTACACAATAAATGAAGCAAAAAAAAACGGGGTAGTTATACTTTAAAATCGGATATTAGCAGCAAATATATGTGAGTTGAATGATTGAAGCAATATTACAGGGGATTTGTGCGGGTATTTTGTTTTCGTTTTTAACAGGACCTGTTTTCTTTTCCATGATAAAGACCAGTATAGAAAAAGGGTTTAAAGCCGGTTTTTCTTTGGCAATAGGAGTGATACTAAGTGACATCATATTTATTAGTCTTACGATCTTTAGCTCTCAGTTCGTGAATTACAATCCAGCCTATAATAAATATGTAGGTACGGTCGGCGGCCTTTTCCTTTTGGGTGTGGGCCTGTATTATCTCATTGTTAAAGTAAAAGTGAACTACGAAACCTCAGAGATCCTCAAGGTCAAGAGAAGTGGTTATATACTCAAAGGTTTTCTGATGTGCCTGCTCTCTCCTACCACACTCATGTTCTGGGTTGGCGTGGGCGGCATAGTTTCCGGTCAGTTGCATTATGCATTGGCAGAAAAGATAGCCTTCTTTGTGGTAGCTATGGGTACTCAACTGTTCGTAGATTCCCTTAAGACCTATTATGCGGCCAAACTGAGGTACCGCATTAAGGAAAAGAACATCAAGGTGCTGAACAGGGTGGCGGGTGCGGTGATCATCGTTTTCGCCATAAGGATATTTTTTGAGGTCATCACCAAGTATTATAAGTAGACGATCATCTTTCACGGGTATACCTTTATCACGGATACACTCCAAAAAAAATACCTGGTGGTTCCGACGACTTCCGGCGCTCTTCAGCGGCAGGCAGCATCGAAACCACAAGGTATTCTTTTCAACGAAGCCAGAGAATTTTATCCCCTGAGGATCTAATAAGCTCTCTGGTTACTTCCTTCTTTCCAGTTTACGAACGCTTTGTTCACCACCTTGTTACCACCCGGAGTCGGGTAGTTTCCTGAGAAATACCAGTCACCTTTATGGTTAGGGATAGCAACGTGCAGGTTATCTAAAGTCTGATAAATGACTTCAACTTCTGCAACAGTCTCTTCAGGAGTAATGATCTTCGCTATCTGCGCAGAGATCTCTTCCTGTTTGAACGGCCTGTATATTTCTTTTACGTGATTGATGATCTGGTCCTTAGGCAATAAAAGGGAAGCCTTACATTTTTCGTAAACTTCGTCAATGATGTGCGCCATTCCACGTTCTTTCAGCAGCTGGATAGCAGCTTCAAAAGCTACAAACTGACCCATTTTAGACATGTCAATACCGTAACAGTCAGGGTAACGTATCTGTGGTGCAGAAGATACAATGATGATTTTTTTAGGGTGCAGCCTGTCAATGATCTTAATAATGCTTTGTCTGAGTGTAGTACCCCTTACAATAGAATCATCTACTGCTACGAGTGTATCGATATCATTTTTGATCACCCCGTAGGTAGTATCATAAACGTGTGCAACCATTTCCTTACGGTCGGCATCAGCAGTAATGAAGGTACGGAGTTTGACATCTTTAATAGCCAGCTTTTCTACCCGTGGTGTCATGGATAACAGTTCTTCCAGTTCCACATCGGTAAGATTTCCCTGATTTCCGATCAGGGTATCTTTCTGGATTTTCCTGATATGGTCATGTAAGCCTTCTACTAAACCGTAAAACGATATCTCGGCTGTATTGGGAATAAAAGAGAAAACGGTATGTTTCAGATCAGATTTAACTGCGGCCAGGATCTGGTCTATCAATAGTTTTCCCAGTTGTTTTCTTTCTGTATAGATTTCAGCATCGCTGCCGCGGGAGAAATAGATACGCTCAAACGAACATGATCTTTTTTCCATTGGCTCCCTGAATTGTTCCATGCTCACGGTACCGTCCTTTTTAACAATTAAGGCATGGCCGGGAAGTACTTCTTTTACCTCTCCAAAAGGGATGTTGAATGCCGTTTGAATAGCGGGACGCTCAGATGCGCCAACCACGATCTCATCATCCTGGTAATAATAAGCAGGACGGATGCCTGAAGGGTCACGCATAAAGAAAGCATCCCCATTTCCGACAATGCCTGACATGGCATAACCACCATCCCAGGTTTTAGCCGAGCGGCGAAGGATATTTGCGATATTGAGGTTATCAGATATTTTGTGAGTGATCTCCACATTTGACAGCCCTTCCTTTTTGTAGGTATCAAAAAGATCCTGATTTTCATCATCAAGGAAGTGACCTATTTTTTCCAGCACGGTAACGGTATCAGCCTGCTCTTTTGGGTGCTGGCCCAGTTCATAGAGTTGTTCAAGTAATTCGTCCACGTTGGTCATGTTGAAGTTACCTGCAATAACAAGGTTACGGGTCATCCAGTTGTTCTGACGAAGGAATGGATGGCAGTTCTCGATACTGTTTTGCCCGTGGGTACCATAGCGAAGGTGCCCTAACAATACCTCCCCGATAAAACTTACATTTTGTTTCAGCCATTCAGTATCCTGCATGAGTTCAGGAGTTTCATTCTGAATGTCTACGAATTTGTTGTGTACATAACCAAAAATGTCTGCTACCGCATTTTGGGCCATTGACCGGTAGCGGCTGATGTATCGGTGTCCTGGTTTTACATCTAATTTGATTGTTGCAATCCCTGCGCCGTCCTGCCCCCTGTTGTGTTGTTTCTCCATCAAAAGATACAGCTTATTCAGGCCATAGAGCGCAGTACCGTATTTTTTCTGGTAGAATGAGAGCGGTTTTAAAAGACGGATAAAAGCAATTCCGCATTCGTGTTTTATCGAGTCACTCATTGTTTGTGGTTTGAGCCGCAAATTTAGAGTTAATAATAGTATGAACCTAGAAAGAAATACAATCTTTCATTATACTGACTTTGCCCTGCAAAAGTGCCTTAAAGGCTCCAAAAAGGCCGATTTGAACAGTTATCATTACATACCCTTAACACTAATTTGACGCTAAAACTACCAATTGATATGATAATTACCACCTAACCCTGGATGAAACAATAGTTTCATCAAAAAATATGGAGGCATTTTTATCAAAGACCTGCTCATCGCCAGATGTGTAAAACCTTTTAGCGCGCTCTTTGCCCAGCCTTACTTCCATTTCGGGGTGGCGTTTCAGATAGTCTGCCAAACTGTGTGCTACGATGTCTCCCTGGGCTACCAGCTTAAATCCTTCAGGGAGGACTGCCGCCATTTTCGGTATCAGCAGCGGATAATGGGTACAGGCCAAAAGTATGGTATCTATTGCCGGGGATTTGGAAAGCAGCTCATCTATATATTTCTGCACAAAATAATCTGCCCCTGGATGGATGTGTTCATTATTTTCAATGAGCGGTACCCATAACGGGCAGCTTTGCTGGATCACTTCCAGTTCAGGATAGAAATGGTGGATCTCAATGGGATAGGATTCAGAGTTTACCGTACCGCGGGTACCCATTACGCCGATGGTATTTGTTTCGGTGAAGTCACCTATTACCTCTGCCGTAGGCCTGATCACCCCTAGTACACGGTGGTTGGGGTATTTAACCGGAAGTACCTTCTGCTGGATGGTGCGCAGTGCTTTGGCAGATGCTGTATTACAGGCCAGAATAACCAGCGGGCAGCCCTGTGCAAAGAGCCACTCCACGCATTCGAGTGTATACTGGTAAACAGTTTCATAGGAGTGGTCTCCGTAGGGTGAACGGGCATTGTCCCCCATGTAGATGTAGTTATAATCGGGCAGCTTGTCTGCGATTGATTTGAAGACCGTCAGCCCTCCGTAACCAGAATCAAAAATGCCTATAGATTTCGTATCGTTCATAACAAAAAAAAAGCGGAACCAGGTATATACCTGGTTCCGCAATTTAATATTTTTTCGGGACTATTTTTTAGGAGCAGTCGCAGCAGCTGTTGTTCCGGAGATACCTAATTTAGTTTTTACAGCAGCAGTAACATCGTCACCACCTTCCCATGCCAGCAGGTTATTTGCGCCTTGCTGAGCAGAGATATCAAAAACATAAGCAAAACCTTTTTCTTTAGCCACAGCTTTTACAGCATTGATGAATTTAGTGTTCAATGGAGCTAACAGTTCACCTTGTTTAGTAGCGATATCCTGTTGTGCTTTTTGAGTAGACTCAGTGATACGTTTTTTCATATCATCCAATTCAACACCTTTAGCCTGCAGTTCTTTTCCTACAGTTTCTTTATTGGCTTCGCTCAATGTTTTGTTTAATGCAACTGCAGCTTCATACTTAGTCTGGTATTCAGTCTGCATTTTTTCAATCTCAGATTGTTTTTGTTTTTGCAGCGCTTCTAATGTCGTCGATGCTGTTTTGGCTTCCGGCATAGCGGCAAAAATCGCTTCAGAATCAATGTGTGCAATTTTTTGTTGAGCACTTGCAACATTAGCAGTAAACACTAAGCCAGCTGCCACAAAAAATACGTTAATTAACTTTCTCATTTCTATTGTTCTTAATAATTGTGTTTTAATATTTATTTAGGTGTGTCTATTTAACTGAAGTGCTCGGTTTATACCCCAGTCTGATGATCACATCATTACTCAGGTCGTAATTACTGCTCGAATAGATCATCATGGTAGATTCACTGCTCTTATCAAAGATAAAGTCGAGGAACTTTGTTTTTGCCAGATCTGAAATCACAGCTGTTACTTTATCCTGAATAGGTTTCAGCAATTTGGCACGTGTCTGGAAAAGCTCTCCTTCAGGCCCGAATTTCTGGCGCTGATATTCTTTTGCAGCTTTTTCTTTTTCGATAATGTCATTCTCCCTGCGCTTGCGCATATCATCAGTTAACAATACCTGATCAGCCTGGTAAGCTTTATACATCTTATCGATTGCCGCAAAATTAGCGTCTGATTCTTTTTGAAACTGCTGAGACAATACGTTCAGCTGATTCAGTGAAGATTTATATTCAGGCAAATTTTTAAGAATGTACTCTGTATCTACATAAGCAAACTTTTGTGCAAAAGCACCAAAAGTTGCAAACATTAAAAAACCAATTAAAATACCTTTTTTCATTTTTTTATTAATTAAATCCACCCAACTGCTGAGCGATACTAAATGTGAAGGATTGTTTACCTCCGTCAGTTATACCCGGAATAGTATCAAATGCATGTCCGTAATCTATACCCAACATTCCAAATATCGGTAAAAATATCCTTGCTCCAATACCTGCAGACCTTCTAATATTAAAAGGGTTGTAATCAGCGAACTTGTTCCAGGTATTACCACCCTCTGCAAAACCGATCAGGTAGGCCGTAGCCTGCTGACTTGCAATTACAGGATATCTCAGCTCCATTACATACTTGCTGTAGATCGGGCTACCCGAGTTCTGTGCAATATTGATCTGTTGTGAGGTTGTTGCTGTAGTCGGGATCACCACGTTATTCGCATAACCGCGCATTGTGATCAGCTCCGATCCCTGAAGGAAGTCAAATCCCTGCATACCGTCACCACCTAATTTAAACCTTTCAAATGCAGACTGGCCAACAGCCTGGTTATACGAACCTAAGAAACCAAACTGTGCCTGTGCTTTTACCACAAACTTACCTGCAAGTCTCTGGAACCATTGTCCTTCAAACTTCCATTTATGGTATTCTGTGAATCTGTATTTCTGTTTATCTGAAGCCGTTGCATAATTCGTATTGTTCAATAACGAATAAGGTGGCGTTGCTTGTATAGTAAACTTAAAATAAGAACCCTCAGTTGGGAAGATAGGTGAGTTTCTTGAATCCCTGCTCAGCTCCTGCGTTAAGTTAAAGTTATAAGAAGTACCCGTAGAAAACAAATATCCCGGATAATTATTCAAAATATATTGCTGCGCATTGATCGAGTGGGTTAACTGGAAGTAGTTATCAGGCCATTTTAAAACCCTTCCCAGACTCACAGTTACACCGTTTAAACGGATTCTTTGTGCGGCAGTAGTAGTGGTTGCATTGTATGACTGCAATGAAGTGAAGGCACTTAAACCAAAGCTCACTGGTTTCTTACCACCTAACCAGGGTTCAGAGAAAGAGAAACTGTACGACTGGTAATAACTTCCGTTCGTCTGGCCGCGGAGGCTCAGCTTCTGTCCGTCTCCTTTAGGAAGGGGTTTGTATGCTTTTGGGTTAAACAGGTTTCTCAAAGAGAAGTTGTTAAATGTAAGCCCGATCGTTCCGATTACACGGCCACCACCAAAACCACCTGATAGTTCTACCTGATCTGAAGGTTTCTCTTCTACGGCATATTCAATATCCACGGTACCATCCGAAGGGTTAGGTTTTGGAGTAGGAACAGTTTTAGATTCGTCAAAGTTTCCTAACTGACCGATATCCCTTACGGTACGGACCAATAATTCTTTGGAGAACTTATCACCCGGTCTGGTACGTACCGCACGCAGCACTACCCTGTCATTCGTGATGGTATTACCTTTTACGGTGATCCTGTTATTGGTGTACTGAGGTCCTTCATAAACCCTGATTTCCAGGTCTACTGTATCGTTGTAAATTTTTGTCTGGATCGGGTCAACGTTAAAAGTCAGGTAACCATCGTTCAGGTAGATGCTGGATACATCGTCACTCTCTGCTCCGTTCCCATGAAGTTTAACATTCAGTTTTTCTTCGCTGAAGATATCGCCTTTATCTATGGCAAGTACCCTGGACAGGTCTTTGGTAGCGTACTTTGCATTTCCGGCCCAGGTAATGTTACCCACATAATATTTTGGTCCTTCATACAGGTCAATTTTAATCCCGACAGATTTTTCGTTGTGCCTGTACGTCGTATCTTTTATGATCGTTGCATCACGGTAACCTTTCTCCTGCATTTTGGCAACCAGCTTTTCCTTATCCTCTGCGTATTTCTCTTTACTGAATTTACCAGGACCGAACACTTTATAAAAGGCCATTTTCTTGGTTTTCTTCATAAACTTACGCAACTGGGCAGGCTTGAAATTCTTGTTGCCTGTAAACTCAATATCGTGCACCTTCACTTTGCGCCCCTTGTCTACAAAGACCTGCAGCACTACCCCGTTTTCCATGTTGGGATCAGGCTTGGTTTTGTAGTCTATCTTCGTAAAGAAAAAGCCTTTCTCAGCAAGATATTTGTTGATGATAGAGGTGGTGCTGTTATAGGTATTTTCGTTGATGATTGTCTTTCCGGATTTGGAATTCAGCTTTTCAGTGATATCCGTTTTCTGTGACTTGCTCAGTCCGTTGAGCTCAAATGAACTTAAACGCGGGCGCTCCACTACCTGGATATCGAAGTAAACTGTATCTTCAACAAGTTTGGCAATATTCAGTTCAACATCGTCAAACAATCCCTGGGCCCATAATGTTTTGATTGCCGCAGAAGTGGCTTCGCCCGGCAGTAAAATCCTTTCCCCTTTAATTAATTTAGAAAGTGTAATAATAACCTCTTTATCAATGAACTTTGCTCCGCTCAAAGTTGTTCCTCCAATGATGTATTCTTTAGGCTGAAAATAATCTAAGTCCGTACCGCTTACTTTTAAGCTTGGGGTGGCTGGATTAGACTTGGGACGGTTGATCTGGGCCATTGTCGGTAACCCGATCAACAACAATAATATAAGTTGGTATATTCTTTTCATTTACAATCTAAAAAACGTTGCTAAGTTAATTTAAACACATGTTAAAAAGTGTTAAAAGTAAAATTAGTTCAACTGTTCACTAATTTTACCGAAGCGACGTTCGCGCTTTTGATAGTCTACAATAGCTTCAAAAAGGTCTTCCTTCATGAAGTCGGGCCACATTGTTTCAGTGAAATAAAGCTCACCATAGGCTATTTGCCAAAGCAGATAATTACTGATCCTGTGTTCCCCGCCCGTGCGGATCAGCAGTTCAGGATCAGGCATGTTCACCGTTGTTAACTGAGAAGAAAATGATGATTCATCGATATCATTCACATCTATCTTTCCGTCCTTCACCGCCAGCGCAAGTTTCTTTGCAGCCTGAACGATCTCCCATTTGGAACTGTAACTTAATGCAAGTGTGAGTGTGCAACTGGTGTTTTTTGAGGTCTCTTCCATTGCATGCTTCAGGTCATCGATACATTTCTGAGGCAAAGAGGCAATGTCACCGATGGCGTTCAGCCTGATATTATTCTTATTGAGCGTAACGATCTCGGCATTGATTGTAGAAATCAACAATTCCATCAATAAATTCACTTCTTCAATTGGCCTGTTCCAGTTTTCCGTAGAGAATGCGTACACCGTAAGATATTTCACCCCGATATCCGAACATCCTTCTACCACGTCTTTTAACGATACGACCCCGCTTTCGTGTCCGAAGGATCTGAATTTGCCCTGATTTTTAGCCCATCTTCCATTACCATCCATGATGATAGCTATGTGTTCCGGTAAGCGGCTAATATCTATTTGTTCTTTAAATCCCATTATTGGTGCAAATATGGCTAAAATGTCTAACAATCAGAAGAGTTTGTTAGACCACTCCTAAAAGAAGGGTCAAAGTTATAAGTTATTTTGTTTATTTCTACCATAAACTTTAATGGTAAATTTTAAAAAGTAAAGCACTTGTCCGTGATGAAGGTATAAGAGATCCCGATGTGGAAGAAAAAATAGGTGTCATTCTTATGGTAATCGCCGCGCTGGCTGCCTGGGGTAACGGTTTGGGGAAACGGAGAGGGGTTAGAAAGGTTAACCGGGAGCGGGTGCTCCCTGTCAATTTTCCCGGGAACAGGTCTCAGCGGATATTTGTTCCCCACATCATCCAGGTAATCTGTATGTGCGGTTCTGTAGCCCAGCTGCGTAAGTAAGCCCCAGTGATCAGATATCCGGTATTTTATACCGGCGCCATAGGGAATACTGATCGCATAATTTCTGTAGGTCCTACCTTCGGTACGGTAGTATTTCAGTTCATACTCCTGTCCGAAATAGGTAGCCCTCGGATTGAAGAGTACTCCGCCAATCCCCGCGAATATAAAGGGGCTGAAGTTCGTCCTGCCGCCGCCGGCAAAATAATCAAGAAAATTAAATTCCACCTGCAGGCTCAGTTCATTCAGGGCAGTACTAAAGTTAAGGTTCCTGTTCCTGAAATCGGCATTGGAGGAGTTTGCATCGTTATCCTTTATCTTTCCGTGGTTATAATGCACTCCGATGGCCCAGTACGGATCGAGATTTGCTTTCACAAAAGCACCAAAAGCTGCCCCGCTGACGTCGATAGGATTCTTCGGGTTAAGATCGCCCATATAGCCCGCAGCGCCCACATTTGCACCAACCTCCATCACCTGGGCTGTAGCAACTGCAGAAAGCAGGCAAAACAACGTACCCGAAAAAAGTATCCTTATGAACTTCATGTTAATAATTACGTGTATCAATCCCCCAAAGCAGCTTATTCCTGAGCGTGGTCAGGTAACTTTCATTATGCAAACGGATCAGGTTGACGTGAAAAGCAGCCTTATTAATGGTTATTTTTACAGACCTGTCAACAGTTGCGGTCCTGGAATCACAGGACACCAGGAATTTAGTGCTTCTGGCTTCTACTTCAAACCTCAGGGACACGTCATCGGGGATAATCACAGGCCTCACATTTAAGTTGTGGGGCGCGATAGGGGTAATTACAAAGTTCTGTGCACTGGGAAAGATGATGGGGCCTCCGCAGCTCAGCGAATAAGCGGTAGAGCCCGTAGGCGTTGCGATGATCAGTCCGTCAGCCCAGTAGGAGTTTATAAACTCATCATTCATATAGGCATGGATGATCATCATGGCCGTATTGTCACGCCGGTGGATGGTGATATCGTTTAAGGCGAAATTCTCCTCCCCGAACAGGTGATGTTTGGATTCAATATTCAGCAGCGTTCTTTTGTCAAGGGAATATTCATGGTTCACCAGGGCCTGTATCGCATTCTTGATTTCATTTTTGTTGATACTTGCCAGGAAGCCCAGGCGGCCAAAGTTGATCCCGATCACGGGTATTGCCGAATCACGGACCAGTGCAAGCGTATCAAGCAAAGTTCCGTCACCGCCCAGACTAATGAGCACATCAGCATTATTGCACAATCCCGGATGGTCACAAAAGGTGGTCATTCCCGGAGGCAGCTTTACCTTATCTTCAATAAACTCATGGTAATCCTGATGTACGATCGTTTCAATTCCGTATTCCTGAAGGGCATCAAAAACATCCTGCACAAAAGGTAAAACGCTATTGTTAAACTCTCTGCCGTATATTGCAATCTTCATTAGCGCTTATTGTTTTTAATATAACGACGCTAAGGTAGCAAAAGGAGTTTTGCCGTGCTAATTATACATTCAAATAATTCATCAGTGAATTATACCGGTCTTCGGTGCCATTATCAGTTATGGTACTGTTAAAAACCGCCTTAACCTGATAGTTATATCTTTCGAAGGAGGAGATGATACCTGAAAGTTCGGTCTTATTGATCTTCAGTGTGACCTCAAGACGGGTAGAATCCTGGAAGGACTGCACATAAGAAGAGAGTATCTGTGCATTATCACCCTCAACGATCTGTGCCATATGTGACAGGGAATTGTTCCTGTTGTTGATTTCCAGGACAATAATTCCTCCCGGTTCTTTTACGGCATAGATCTCTGAAGTGTAATCGATCAGGTTATGTATGGAAATTATTCCAAGGTAATTTTTACTGTAGTCCAGTACAGGCACAATAGATAGCTGCAGCTGGTGAAATACCCGGATCACGTCATAAACATGCGCGTCCTGATAGACAAAGGGATTAAGAATGGTTAATGAAAGCCCACCGAGAGCCTCTTCAGGATGACGGACTTCCAATAATTCTTCTTCAGCCACAATGCCCAGGAACTGGGTTTCATTCACGATAGGCAAATGGTATAGTTTGAACTCAGACAGCCTGTCCAATGCCGCCTGAACTGTGTCAGATGTACGCAAGGGAGGGATTGAATTGGATATGAGTTCAGATGCAAACATTGTTATTTCAATAAAATTCTATCTAAAAATGTATTCAGGTACGGAATAAAAATATCCGGCCGCTCCATCATCGGGGCATGACCGCATTTATCAACCCAGTTCAGTTCTGAATTAGGCAAAAGTTGATGAAATTCCTCTGCCACTTCAGGCGGTGTAACTTTATCCTGCTTGCCCCAGATCAGCGAAACCGGGATCGTTATTTTAGAAAGTTCTTTAGCCATATTGTGACGTATGGCAGACTTCGCTAATGCTAAAATACGAATAACTCTTGAACGTTCATTCACCGATTTGTAAACTTCGTCAACCAGTTCTTTTGTGGCTATCGCCGGATCATAAAAAGTGAACTCCACTTTTTCGCGGATATAATCATAACTTTCTCTCCTTGGGAAAGAACCGCCAAAAGCATTCTCATATAATCCCGAGCTGCCGGTAAGCACCAGTGCTTTCACACTTTCCTGGTGTGCTGCCGTTACTACCAACCCCACATGGCCACCCAATGAATTGCCAACCAACACTACCTGACCGAGTTTTTTGAATTTTATGAATTTATGAACATACTTTGAAAGGCTTTTCACGCCAAGCGTAAGCAACGGTAATTCATATATCGGCAATATAGGTACAAGAACACGGTAACGATCCTTAAAATAATCAATTGTGGGTTCCCAGTTACTCAGCTCTCCCATCAAACCATGAAGTAATACCAGGGGTTCGCCTTCACCGGCTTCTATAAAATTAAACCCATCCTCTTCTATTACCTCGTATTTCATGCGTTTTTATTTTTTTGTTGTTTGATTGTAATATGGAGTTTATGGTTAACAGTTGATTTCAAAATGTAATAGTACTAAGTTAACAGGCAAATTCAATTTACAGCAATATTAACAGTTAATTTTAAAAAAATTGTTCTATTTACGATTAGTAACACAATTTATGCCAATTGGCTTTTCACGATCTCGGCAATCAGTTTACCATCAGCTTTTCCAGCCAGTTCCTTGTTGGCCAGGCCCATCACTTTACCCATATCTTTTACAGAACTTGCACCGGAATCTCTGATCAGACTGGCTATCAGGGTCTCCACTTCCTCCCTGCTCAGCTGTTGAGGCATAAACTGACTGATCACTTCAATTTCTTCTTCCTCGATCACAGAAAGATCTTCCCTTCCCTGCTGTTTGTATATATCAGCAGACTCTTTTCTTTGTTTAACTAATCTCTGCAGGATTTTTAGTTCAGCTTCTTCGTTAATTTCTTCAGCAGAACCCTTTTCTGTCCTGGCCAGTAATAATGCAGCTTTTATTGCACGCAGGCCTCTTAACTTTGCCTGATCTTTGGCTAACATTGCTTTCTTTATTTCCTGATCAATAATTGTTGATACCATATATTTACTAATTTTCTACTATTTTCTATGAACTACATATGAATTGGCCTGTGCAGTTGGCCTGATGATCATATCATCGATATTGACATGCGCAGGGCGGCTTACCGCATACCAGATTGCGTCAGCAATATCCTGCGCCATCAAGGGTTCAAGCCCCTCATACACCTTGTCTGCCCGGGCTTCATCGCCCTTAAAACGGGTTTTTGAAAACTCAGTCTCTACCATACCCGGGTTAACGGCTGTAACTTTTATACCATGTGGAACCAGATCAATCCGCATTCCTTTATTTAGTGCATCAACAGCATGTTTTGTTGCACAATATACATTTCCGCCGGGATATACTTCCTTACCTGCTGTAGAACCGATATTCACGATATGTCCCTTCTGGTTGCTGATCATCCAGTTAGAAACAATTTTAGTTACATATAACAAACCTTTTACATTGGTATCGATCATTGTATCCCAGTCACTGGTATCGCCCTGGTCAATTGGTTCCAGTCCTAAACTTAAACCGGCGTTGTTTACCAGTACGTCTACCTGTTTCCAGTCGCCCGGCAATCCTTCAAGTACATCGGTTACCGCAACTTTATCTCTAACGTCTGCGATGAGGGTTTTAATCTCCACAGCATACTTATCTGCAAAATGTTTAGCAATTTTTTCCAGTTTATCCTGTTTTCTGGCAACCAGTATCATCCGGTAGCCCTGCTGTGCGAATAAATGTGCACAAGCTTCGCCAATACCTGAAGTTGCCCCTGTTATTAGTGCGGTTCTCATTGTACGTTAAAATTAGTAAGTTTTAAAAAGACATTTCTTTTAACTGGAGAAATGTGCTTGCAGACAAAGCTATGATTTTTTAGGTTCGCTCATCATTCGAAAAATAAACTGAATGTCACATGACGCAGCATCAGCCTGTCTATTGGCATATTATAGGGGTTCGGCTGGTCATTATTCAGGATATTATTCAACGAATAAGACAATTTTATCTCGGGTGACATTTTAAAGTATTCAAAATAAAGGTCCATACCAAAGGCGGCCTCGTAGGACAGGTAGCTCTTTTTGTTCTTCAGGAGCTTATATAAAAAGTCCTGCCCGTAATCATCCGTTTTTTTCTTGGAGGCTATATCCATTGAATATTTTGCACCGTATAACATGTATGCCCGGAAATTATTCCTCCTGTTGGACTTGATCTTGATCCCCAGCGGGAACTCTACCATAGTTGCAGATACTTTTTGTTCTACACTGCTGAAAGGCATTCTGACCGTCCCCGGCAGATATTCATATTCCATTAACCTGTCCGAAAAGACCAGCGTAGGTGTCAGCCGCCCATCCAGGTGATCGCTGATACGGCCATTGACCACAAATCCGATCCCGAAACCCGGGGACGACTTGCTGTAAACAGCCTTGAGATCGTTGGTGAGCGGAAGGCCGGTATCCGGATCTATGAAGGGTGCTCTCCAGTCCGGGTTCTTCCGGACGATAAAATTAGAGTTGGTATATTGAAAGGCAAAACCGAAGTGGACAGGTTCATCATCTACCCCACCGCCCCAGTTTTGCGCACTGGCACCGGCAAATGTAAAAAGAAGCATAACCAGCAGTGGTAATTTTATATCCATCAGTCCTGTATTCGTTGACCAAATATAGGAATAGCTGCAGATATCCCGCTATCCATTTCGCTTATGCCTTGATTCCGGTATAAATTGCGCTGATCCCAAAAGTAAGCGGCCTGTGTTTTGTATTTTTATAGCCCACCTTATCCATCAGCTGCGTAAATGATTTCCCGTCCGGAAAAGCAATCACAGACTCATTCAAATAGGTATATGCCCTTGCATCCTTGGAGAACAGCTTTCCGAATACGGGCAACAGGTGTTTAAAATAAAAGTTGTATGACTGTTTGATGGGGAAGGCCGTAGGTTTTGAAAACTCCAGGATCACGATCTTACCACCCGGTTTCAGCACACGCAGCATATCTGAAAGGCCTTTTTCGAGGTTCTCATAGTTTCTGACACCAAAGGCAACCGTGATGGCGTCAAAATGATTGTCGCTGAAATTCAGGCCTTCCGAATCTCCGGTCTGTACCGTAAAAACGTGCTGCAGATTGCGCTCCGCTATCTTTTTACGGGCCACATCAAGCATACCTACCGAAATATCAACCCCAATGATCTTTTCCGGGCTTAATATTTTAATGGCTTCAAAAGCAAAATCACCGGTTCCGGTAGCTACATCGAGCATGATCCGGGGCTTTAGGGAAGAAAGCTCCCTGATTGCCTTTTTGCGCCATATAATATCTATGCCCGCCGAGAGAAAATGGTTCAGGAAATCATAGGTGCCGGAGATGTTATTAAACATGGTGGCCACCTGTTCCTTTTTTGTGATGGAGGCAGATTGGTATGGAGTTATTTTTTCGTTCATGGTAAGCGGCAAAGATAAGTATTGTTGAAAACTAATTTTCTACCTTTGTCAAATGATTATAAAATCAGCAACATTTATTTGTAGTAATACAAAGATTTCGGCTTTGCCGGTCGCCAACATGCCGGAGTATGCTTTTATCGGACGTTCAAACGTAGGGAAATCCTCATTGATCAACATGCTGGTGAACCAGCACGGCCTGGCAAAAACGTCTCAGAAGCCCGGAAAAACACAGTTGATCAATCACTTCCTGGTGAATGAGAAATGGTATATTGTCGATCTGCCGGGTTATGGCTATGCAAAAGTATCTAAAAACAGCCGCGAGAACTGGGAGAAATTCATCCGTAACTACATTACAAAAAGAGAAAGTTTACAATGTGTATTCGTTTTGATTGATAGCAGGCTTACACCGCAGAAGATAGATATAGAGTTCTGCTGCTGGATGGGCGAAATACAGATTCCTTTTGTTCTGGCTTTTACAAAGGCAGACAAACAATCCATCACCAAGACCAATCAGAATATCGCCCTTTTCAAAAAAGAGCTTTCAGGATGGTTTGAGGAGATTCCTCCCGTATTTGCTACTTCAGCAGAAAAAATGCAGGGGAAAGATGAGATCCTGAACTTTATCGAACAGACGAATCTCGACTTTGCTATGCCCATTCTTACACCAAAAGAAGACATATAACACGCATAAAGATGAAGAAGTATTTTTCACTTGTGCTTTTTGCACATTCCGTTTTCGCCCTGCCCTTCGCAATGATCGGATTTTTCCTCGGCGTAACCACTACACAACATCCTTTTCAATGGCTTACCCTGTTATTGGTCCTGCTCTGTATGGTTTTTGCGCGTAATTCTGCCATGGCCTTCAACCGGTACCTGGACAGGGATATTGATGCCAAAAACCCCAGAACCAGCATGCGCGATATTCCTGCCGGAAAGGTTTCTGCAAATGAGGCACTGATATTCGTCATTGTCAACTGTGTGCTCTTCATGATCACTACAGCATTCATCAATAACCTATCCCTGTACCTTTCGCCCGTAGCATTATTTGTAGTGTTGTTTTACAGCTATACCAAAAGATTTACAGCCTTATGCCATATGGTATTGGGCCTGGGTCTGTCCCTTGCCCCGATAGGCGCCTACATTGCAGTAACAGGCCAGTTCAATCTCGTGCCTGTATTGTACTCTCTGGCAGTACTGTTCTGGGTAAGCGGTTTTGATATTATCTATGCGCTGCAGGATGAAGAATTTGACAAGGGCGAGAAACTGCATTCTATTCCTTCAGCCCTTGGCAGAAAGAATTCACTCCGGTTATCTGAAGTACTGCACGTTTTTTCGGCAGTGTGTGTGATCCTGCCCATCCTGTTCACCCCTTTCAGCTGGGCCTACTACCTTGGCGTGGCCTTTTTCTGTTCCATGCTGATCTATCAGCACCTGCTGGTTAAACCAAACGACATTAGTAAAGTAAATAAAGCTTTTGCAACCACCAATGGACTGGCATCGGTAATTTTTGCCGTATGTTTTTTGCTGGATGCTTTTTTAAGAACCTTTTTAAATTTCTAGACCAATGATTAATCTGACAATTCCCAAAAAAACGCGCGCTTATATCCCTCAGGATCTTGAAATAAAATGGGATACCATTTCCCCCATCCTAGACGAACTGTTAACCAGGGAGATCAGCAGTGTAACCGAACTGGAACACTGGCTGAAAGATAAAAGTGAACTGGAGGCCGCCCTTGAAGAGGATTTTGCCTGGCGGTACATCAGGATGACCTGCGATACGGCAAATGAAGAACTGGTAGCCAGCTTTCAGTATTTTGCAACGCAGATCGAACCAAAGATCTCCCCGATCGGAAACCTGTTAAATAAAAAACTTGTTGACAGCGCGTATATAGATGAACTTGACCAGGACAAATACTTTGTATACATCAGGGCCATCAGGAAAGCACTCGAAATATACAGGGAAGAAAACGTAGAACTGTTTACAAAGATCCAGCTAACGGCACAGAAATACCAGGCTGCAAGCGGTGCGATGAGTGTGGTGATCGATGATCAGGAATATACGCTGGTACAGGCATCAAACTTTATCAAAGACGTGAGCAGGACGGTAAGGCAAAATGCATGGGAACTGATCCAGCAGCGCCGTCTGGCAGACAAAGATGACCTGAACATCATCTTTGATGAGCTGGTGGCCTTGAGACACCAGGTAGCTTTAAATGCCGGATTTGAAAATTACCGCGATTATATGTTCCAGGCTATGGGTAGATTTGACTACGGCGTAAAGGATTGTTACGATTTTCATGAGGCCATTGAGAAGGAAATTGTCCCGGTCCTAAAGGAGCAGGCAGACAAAAGGGCCCAAGCTATGGGACTGGAAGTATTGAAACCATGGGACACAGATGTGGACATATCCGGTAAAGCGGCACTGAAACCTTTCCGCAACGGCGAGGAACTGATAGATAAAAGTATTGCCGCTTTTGATGCTATTGACCCGAAACTGGGCCAGATGCTGGCTACAATGAAAGTCAACAACCTGTTCGATGTGGAAAGCAGAAAAGGAAAAGCACCGGGCGGATATAACTATCCGCTGGCAGAAACAGGAGCCCCTTTCATCTTTATGAATGCTGCAGGATCAATGAGAGACCTGACCACAATGGTTCATGAAGGAGGCCACGCCGTACATACCTTCCTGACCGCCAATCTTGAACTGAACGACTTTAAACACTGCCCTTCTGAAGTAGCCGAACTCGCCTCAATGAGTATGGAGCTGATCTCTATGGATCAGTGGCACATCTATTTTGACAATGAGGCCGATCTGATCAGGGCGAAGAAGGAACAACTGATAGATGTATTGAAAACGCTGCCCTGGGTAGCGGTGATTGACCAGTTCCAGCACTGGATCTATACAAATCCGTCACATAATGCGGCGGATAGAGAAGAGGCTTTCAAACAGATCTATAGCACTTTTGGTGCGGGCTTTGCCAACTGGGACGGGCTGGACCAGGAGTTGGGAAACCTATGGCAAAAGCAGCTGCATGTTTTTGAGCTGCCTTTCTATTATATTGAATATGGAATTGCACAGCTTGGTGCAATAGCAATCTGGAAAAACTATAAAGAGAACCCTGAAAAAGCATTACAGCAATACCTTGATGCGCTTGCCCTTGGTTATACAAAACCAATGAACGAGATCTATGAAACTGCGGGCATTAAATTTGACTTCAGCAGCAGCTACATCAATGAGCTGGCTTCTTTTGTGAAAGATGAGCTAGATAAATTAGGCTAGTTTCCTTATATTATTTTTTTATTTATAATTTCAGCAAAACTAAAAACTCTATTGCCTATTATGTTTGAAAATCTTTTCAGGAAAAAGTCGATCACTAAAATATTAGAAGATGCAGAAAAGGGCTACGGGGACCATGCGTCCCTGAATAAAACGCTCGGCGTAAAAGACCTTACCGCATTTGGAATTGCAGCGATCATTGGCGCCGGGATTTTCAGCACAATAGGAAAAGCCAGTGCAGACGGCGGTCCTGCAGTGATCTTCCTGTTTATTTTTACGGCCATCGCCTGCAGCTTTGCCGCCTTTGCCTATGCTGAATTTGCCTCTATGGTTCCCGTTTCGGGAAGTGCATATACCTATTCTTATGTAGCATTCGGCGAACTCGTGGCCTGGATCATCGGCTGGTCGCTCATTATGGAATACGCCATCGGGAACATCACGGTGGCCATATCCTGGTCTGACTATTTCACGGGATTACTCTCCTCCATCCATATACCCGCATTAGGGATAAACGGCATACACCTGCCAGACTGGATGACGATGGACTATCTCACGGCCTATAATGGTCATCAGCATGCTCAAGCCCTGCTGAACGCCGGCAAAAGCTTCTCCAACCTGGATGACGCAACCCGGATCACAAACAACGCCTGGATCACCGCCCCGCAGATCGGTAACTTTCACGTAGTGGCAGACCTGCCTGCACTGGGGATCATCATCCTGATCACCTGGCTGGTGTACCGCGGTATGAAGGAATCCAAGAACGCAAGTAATGCAATGGTAGTAGTAAAGCTGGCCGTGATCTTACTGGTGCTATCCGTAGGGGTCTTCTATGTAGATACCGCCAACTGGCACCCCTTTGCGCCAAATGGTGTATCAGGCGTACTCAAAGGCGTTTCTGCTGTATTCTTTGCCTACATCGGTTTTGATGCGATATCCACTACTGCTGAGGAATGTAAGAACCCTCAGAAGGATCTGCCGAGAGGCATGATGTGGGCCATTATCATCTGTACAGTGCTTTACGTTGCTATAGCACTGGTACTAACCGGCATCGTTAAATATGACAATCTTGCCGTAGGCGACCCCCTGGCTTTCGTATTTGATCACATCAACCTGAAACTGATGAGCGGTATCATCGCCGTGAGTGCCGTGTTTGCCATGGCTAGCGTACTGCTGGTTTTCCAAATGGGGCAACCAAGGATCTGGATGAGCATGAGCCGTGACGGCTTGCTGCCCAAAAGGTTCTCCAAGATACACCCGGTATACAAAACACCATCCTTCGCAACTATCGTTGTTGGTTTTGTGGTCGCCGTTCCTTCCCTGTTCATGAACCTGACCATTGTGACGGACCTCTGTTCTATAGGAACGCTGTTCGCCTTCGTACTGGTCTGCGCAGGAGTACTCGTCTTACAAAATAAACCTAATATTCAGCGTGGCAAGTTCAGGATACCCTATGCCAATGCCAAGTATATCATTCCGGTTGTCTTCATAGTATCAATAGTTGCCTCGTTCATTTTCTTTAAAGCAGAAACCAGTGCCTTTCTAACCAACAAAGCCAGGGTACATGACCCGATAAGCTTCATTACTTCACTGGACAAAACCGAACTGGCTGATGTCCAGAGCCAGATAAAAAAGGAACAGACACCATCGGCCATCATAGAAAAAAATATTGATACCGAGGCTTATCTGAATGGCCTGAGTGATGAACAGTACCAAAGTTTTGTGGAAAAAACCAACGTCAGTGCAGATAAGAAGTTTGAAAGTGGCTGGAGCCTGTTCAAGCACAAGATCCCGATGTGGATCTTCTTTGTGATCTGCCTGATCGTTACCTATTATTGTATCACCAAAAACCTTTCCCTGATCCCGGTACTTGGATTACTGTGCTGTCTGTACATGATGTGCGAACTGGGCATCTCCAACTGGATAGGATTTGGCATCTGGCTGGTAATAGGTCTGGTGGTGTACTTTCTCTATGGATTTAAACACAGTAAGCTGAATCTGGAGAATCAGGTTTAGCTATATCGGTTTCTTAGGCTAGTAGTTGGTGGGGGGTTCTTATTAGCAGAGATTGTTATTAGCAGAGATTCTATTAGCTGGTAGAGATTCTATTAGTTAGTAGAGTTTTTACAAGCTTCGCTGAAAGAAATGAACATCAGTTTCGATGCTGCCGGCTGCTGAAGCGCAGCCGAGAAGGCATCGAAACTGATGTTCATTTCTTTTTTAGATTGTCTGTAGCATGGAGCCAACCGGATTTCACGCAGTTGACCGACCATATATCTTTTGGATTCCTGGTTCCTATTCCAGTTTGTGAATCTTATAGCAGTGCTAAGTCTTATTCGAATCCAAATTCTTATCAAACTCAAAAATCGTATCCAAGTTCCGGATAAACGCCAGGTATTTCTGTGAACGCTGGAATCTGTATTAGCACCAGCATCTGCATCATGCTCCATAGATCCATCCCTTCTTTCAGATCATCCATTGATGTACATATGCAGCCCCCCTTACATCTCTCCTCAATAACCTTATTAATAAAAACAGGTATGTTATATGACGGCCTAGTCGTTCTTTTGCTTTAGCAAATTAATGCAGCCGTCATATAACATACCTGTTTTTTTAATTAAGATAATCCCCCCTTAAACTCATTGCAAAAACTAAATGATGCCGTCAGAATTAAGCAATGAAACAGATTAATGCAACTGGAATAAAACACCGGTTTCATTAAGATAATACCGTCAAAATTAAGCAATGATACAGCTTATACGGAAAGCCGGTTCAGCTCAATATCATCCGTAGAAACAAAGTTCAGCGGTACCTTTTCGATATCCACATAACTGGAATCCAGCCCGAAGCTTCTCTCCTCAGACATGCTCAGTTTCTTCAATATCTGATACCACCCCATGATCGTCCGTTCGTAAACACTGAGTTTAGAAAATTTAGACAAATGTTTTTCCAGCAGGATGAACCTGAAATCCCCTGCAATCTTGTGTTTCTTCAGCGAAGGGTACTGACTGGTAATATCTACTTCACCATTCTTTACCAGTTCTTCAATAACTTTCCGGTACAGCAGGTTGACACGCTGCTCTACCCTGAAGCCCAGTTTAAAGTCAATACGGATCAATTTGCCCGGTATCAGGAACTCCACCTTATAATCCTGCGTAAAAGGCTCATCCACCACATCAACATGCACCAGCCAGTAAACATCAGCTCTTTTGGGTTCTTTCTGAAGGATGGAATACATGATCTTGGATTCCACTTCATGCTTAAAATTTGCACTCGTCAGGTAAACTAGCTGGGACGAATATTTAGGAACTGTGCCGTCCTCGCTCAGCTCACTGATGATATCAAAATAATCCGCGATCTCCACAAACTTCACAAACCTGTTTTTGATCCTCCGGGCAACAAACCAACCCCACATTACCGTAAACAGGGCGGCGCCGATAAGTAGCGTGACAAAACCGCCGTGCAGGAATTTCGTCATATTTCCCGCAAGGAAGGCAAGCTCCAGCGTACCGTAAACCATTACAAAAATAACTATTGCATAGAGCGGTACTTTCTTGATTCTCATAAACACAGCCACCAGGATTGTAGTTGCCAGAAAGGTCATGTTGATCGCCAATCCATAAGCCCCTTCCATATATATCGACTTCTTGAAGATCAATACGATGGAAAGGCAGCCTGCACAAAGCAGCCAGTTGATAGAAGGCACATAGATCTGTCCTTTTTCGTTGCTGGGGTAATTAATTCTCACTTTGGGCCACAAATTAAGCCTTACAGCCTCAGAGATCAGCGTGAATGATCCCGTGATCATTGCCTGGCTTGCAATAATCGCCGCCACCGTTGCCAATGCAACCATGAACAGCAGATAGGGTTCCGGAACGATCTGATAAAATGGGTTCAGGTCATTGTTATAATTCGGGTGCTGCAAAAGCCATACTCCCTGACCAAGATAATTCACAATGAGTGTGGCCTTTACAAAGACCCAGCTTACCCGGATATTGTTCCTTCCGCAATGCCCAAGGTCTGAGTACAGGGCTTCCGCTCCGGTGGTACACAGGAATACCCCGCCAAGAATGACCAGCGCCATCGGATTGGTAGTGATCAGGTGTACCGCATAATATGGATTCAGCGCCTTCAGGATACTCAGGTCCTGCAATACATAGATCATCCCAAGGACCCCCAGTGCGGCAAACCAAAGGAACATGATCGGGCCGAATAACTTGCCCACCAGGCTGGTACCGAATTGCTGGATAATGAATAAGAGAGTAATGATGCCAAGAACAATGGGCACCACATATAAATGAGGGAATTTAAACTGAAGCCCTTCTATTGCTGTTGTAACAGTTATACTGGGTGTAATGATTCCGTCAGCCAGCAATGCACAGCCGCCAAGTACTGCGGGAATGACCAGCCATTTTGCTTTTTTACGCACGAGCGAATACAATGAAAATATGCCTCCCTCACCTTTGTTATCGGCACGCAGCGTAATAGCTACATATTTGATGGTGGTCTGTAAAGTCAGTGTCCAGATAATGCAGGAAAGCGCTCCCAGGACGGTCATTGGGGTAATTTGCTGTCCGCCATCACTCACTGTATTGAAAATGGCTCTCAGCGTATATAATGGTGATGTACCGATATCACCGTAAACTATTCCCAAACTGATCAGCAGGCCTGCCGCCGACAGCTTGTTCAATTTCTTTGTTTCAGACACGTTGCAATGTGTTAATTAAAAAGATTGTAAAGATGAAATTTATACTAGGATTATGTGCAATCATCGAGATATTAACAGACACAACTGTTAAATTGTGTTAAATATTGTCTAACACACAAAATCTTTAATTTTTCTGTGGAATTATTTCTACTTTTGCTGAAGATAGATGAATACAAAAACAAAAACGGTCTCACTCATTCGCTTAATTTGCATAATCTGCATCAGTGTATTATGCAGTGCCCCTGTTTTTGCCCAGCGATCCGATAGCATTTCCAATTATGCGAAATATAAAAGGATCATCAAAACTCCCCAGATAAAAGGCGACGTTCCATCTTACAAACCAAATTATACTCCCGGATCTTCATTCACTCCTTACAACAGCCTGGTATCCCATGGTAAATCGGGAGCAGGCAAGGCAGATAAGATCCTGTCTGTACTGAGAGTATATCCCAATCCGGTTGATGACCAGATCAATTTTATCCTGCGTCTGGAACGTGAGTCCAACATCTCTATTAAGATCATGGACCTGTTGGGCAATGAAGTGGTGACACTTTCAAATGAACGTTTATCTGCCGGTGAACAAACCAAGACCTTCACCATTCCAAACAGGCTGAACAGCGGCATTTATTTCCTTCGTTTCGTAGCCGGTTCTGAAACCATCGTGAAACGTATTTCCGTTTTATAATTTTCCTTCATTCCTTCCTTTTTAGTGGATATAAAGTTACTTTTACGCATCATGCTACCCGTATGATTGTAAATGAACCTTATTTGATCAAGATATGAAAGTAATTGCCATTGGCCGTAACTATGCTGCACACGCAAAAGAACTAAACAATCCCCTCCCTTCAAGTCCTGTAATATTTATGAAACCGGATACCGCCGTACTGAAGGATAACAAGCCTTTCTATCTTCCTGACTTCTCTTCTGACATACACTATGAACTGGAAGTAGTACTAAAAATCTGCAAAGAAGGAAAACACATCGCTGAGAAATTCGCTTCCGGTTATTTCGATGAAGTTGGACTGGGCATTGACTTTACCGCCCGTGATATCCAGAGCATCCATAAAGAAAAAGGATTGCCATGGGAATTGGCTAAAGCGTTTGATAACTCAGCTGCCATCAGTCATTTCATTCCTAAAGACAAGATTGAAGACCTGAACAACCTTCAGTTTGAACTCAAAATAAATGGTGAAACCAGGCAAAACGGGAATACCAAGAATATCCTTTTCTCGTTTGAGAAGATCATCTCCTTTGTTTCACAATATATCACCCTGAAAAAGGGGGACCTGATCTTTACCGGAACACCGGAAGGCGTTGGGCAGGTACACCAGGGAGATAAACTGGAAGCATGGATAGGTGAAGAACAATTTCTGAATTTCGATATAAAATAAGTTTGATGATCAAAGCAGGATTACTCCTTTTTCTTCTTAGCGTATGCTCCCCTTTTATACAGGCACAACAGATCTTTAGCAGCAATACCTATCCACTGGTAGATTTTCGTCCGCCACTGGATATTGTACCCCCTGCGCTGGCAGGTTCATTCGGTGAATTGAGAGGCAACCATTTCCATTCCGGCATCGATTTCCGCACCAATCAGCGTGAAGGTTACCCGGTATATGCAATTGCCGACGGATACGTATCGAGGATCAGGGTACAGAACAGCGGTTTCGGACAGGCCTTATACCTCACACATCCCAATGGGTATACTTCCGTTTACGGCCACTTATCGCGCTTCGCACCAAAGGTAGCGGAAGCAGTGAAAAACCTGTCCTATCAAAAGAAGACCTTTGAACTGGATGAATACCCCACGGCAGACCAGTTCCCGGTGCATAAAGGTGATCTGATTGCCTACTCTGGAAACAGGGGAAGTTCCGGCGGCCCGCACCTGCATTTCGAGATCAGGGATTCAAAAACAGAAAACACGATCAACCCGCAGCTGTTCGGCATACAGATCCCTGATGATATCCCCCCGGTGATTTATTCTTTGTACCTGTACAAACTCAATAAAAAACCTTTCAGTGAATATACGCCCAAACAGTATTTCCAGGTTACAGGAGCCGGCGGCAAGTACCATATCGCTGCAGGGACAATCAATGTGAGTGGAGAAGTTGGATTTGGGATCACAACGACCGACAGGCACAACGGAAATTCAGGGATCAACGGGGTATATTCCATTGAACTTGCAGTGGATGGCAAGACTGTTTTCGTCTCTGCCCTGGAACGTTTCGCATTTGAAGACAGCAAGGGGGTGAACTCACACATTGATTATCCTGCCTTCCTTACCAGCAGGAGAAGTATACAGAAAAGCTTCGTGGACCCGGGCAATCCTGTAAAGATCTATTACAATGTGGTAAACAATGGCCGGCTGGACTTTACCGATCAGCAGCCGCACGAGCTGAAATATACCGTTACTGATTCAAAGGGGAACAAGAGTATTCTTGCTTTCGCAGTCAGGTCAGACGGTAAAACGATCGTTACCCCTGATGAACCCGATGGTATTCCGTTCTTCTATAACAAAGACAACGAATTTTCTACCGAAAGCGTCAAAGTAGTGCTGCCAAAAGGCACCCTGTACAATGATTTCAATCTGGTTTACAAAAGCAGGCCAAGACCGGCGAGGGGAGCCTATTCAGAAATTCATCAGATCCACAATAACCTGACGCCCCTGCATGTGGGCTTTAACCTTTGGATCAAGGCCGATGCCAGCCTGGCTGAGCTGAAGGACAAAGCTGTGATCGTGAGTACCGGCGGTTCATCACAGGGCGGGATTTTTGAAAATGGTTATGTAAAAGCCAGTCCCAGAAACTTCGGAAGTTTCTATATTGCCGTAGATACAATTGCCCCAACAGTCGCCCCCCTGAATATTTCAGATGGCAAAAACATGTCGGGTATCCCAAAAATGAGCTTCAGGATCCGTGATAACCTTTCAGGGATCAAAAGTTTCAACGGATATATTGATGGCAACTGGGCATTGATGGAATTTGATACCAAAACAGCAACCCTGTGGCATTCTTTTGATAGCCGCACCGGCCCGGGAAAACACCAGCTCAGGCTGGAGGTGGAAGACATGAAAGGCAATATTAAAACGTATTCAATTAATTTTTATAAATAAAGAGATGAGCGAATTAAAAGAAGGTCAGCAAGCCCCTGAATTTGCAGGGACAGACCAGGACGGTAATACGATTACCCTCAGCCAGTTCAAAGGGCAAACAGTTGTCCTGTATTTTTATCCGAAAGATGATACCCCGGGCTGTACCACCGAAGCCTGCGATTTCAGGGACAACTATGCAGGATTGAAAGCCAAAGGTATTGTAGTATTGGGCGTAAGTGTTGATGATGAAAAATCACACCAGAAGTTCGCTGCCAAACACAGCCTGCCTTTTACGCTTCTGGCAGATACAGACAAGGCAATTGTTACTGCTTACGGCGTTTGGGGCGAGAAAAACATGTACGGAAAGAAATATATGGGCACAAACCGCACAACTTTTCTCATTAATGAAGAAGGAGTGATCAGTCATATCATTAAAAAAGTAGACACGAAGAATTCTACTGCCCAGGTTCTTGAACTTTTAGAAAAATGACAGCCTAATTATTAATTAAAGGCCTTTATAAGGCTAGATTTTAACGAGAAATGGCAGAATAAACTATATTTGCCATCATTATTATTACAACAATCCAAATTAAATGAAACATACAATCAATGAATTAGAGGACATTGTTTCTCAGGTACGAAGAGATATTGTTAGAATGGTACACGGCTGTCAGTCAGGACACCCAGGTGGATCATTGGGTTGTGCAGAGTTTTTCACAGCCCTTTATTTTGAAACCATGAACCATTCTAAGGATTTTAAAATGGATGGTGTAGGAGAAGACCTTTTCTTCCTTTCTAATGGTCATATATCACCTGTATTTTACAGTGTGCTTGCAAGGTCAGGTTATTTTGATGTAAGTGAACTTGCCACCTTCAGAAAGTTAAATTCACGTGTTCAGGGACACCCAACAACACACGAAGGTTTGCCAGGTATCAGAATTGCATCCGGATCTTTAGGTCAGGGAATGTCTGTTGCCATCGGTGCAGCCCTGACAAAAAAATTAAATAAAGACCACTCCCTGGTATTCAGTTTACATGGAGACGGAGAATTGCAGGAAGGACAAAACTGGGAAGCAATCATGTTTGCTCCTCATAATAAAGTTGACAACCTGATCTCTACAATAGATTACAATGGTCAGCAAATTGACGGCCCTACAGAAAAAGTATTGTCTCTTGAAAGCCTTGAAGCAAAATTTACAGCTTTTGGATGGCATGTGATCACATCAAGTGGTAACAATATGGAAGAGATCGTTAAGTCACTTGAATATGCCAAATCACTTACAGGCAAAGGCAGACCGATCCTGAACCTGATGAGCACTCAAATGGGTTATGGTGTAGATTACATGGTGGGTTCTCACAAATGGCACGGTACTGCGCCTAATGACGAGCAACTCGCTTCTGCATTAGCCCAGAACAAAGAAACTTTAGGGGATTATTAATAGCTCCTGTTATCAGGGACATGATTTAGGATTGGGGCATATTGCTTCATGACCATTTACAACATAGAGAATATAACTAATGAAAAAATATACATATACTGAGAAGAAAGATACACGCTCCGGTTTTGGTGTAGGCCTGCATGAGGCAGCTAAAAAAAATCCAAATATTGTAGCCCTTACTGCGGATCTGAAAGGATCTTTAAAGATGGATGCTTTTGAAAAGGATTTTCCTGAAAGATTTTTCCAGATCGGTATTGCTGAAGCAAACATGATCGGTATCGCAGCAGGTATGACCATCGGAGGCAAAATTCCTTTTACAGGAACATTTGCAAACTTTTCTACAGGCAGGGTTTATGACCAGATCAGACAATCCGTAGCTTATTCTTACAAAAACGTTAAGATCTGTGCATCACATGCCGGTTTAACCTTAGGAGAAGATGGCGCTACCCACCAGATCCTGGAAGATATAGGCCTGATGAAAATGCTTCCCGGAATGGTAGTGATCAATCCTTGTGATTACAACCAGACTAAAGCAGCTACAATGGCCATCGCTGAATATGAAGGTCCTGTTTACCTGCGTTTCGGCAGACCGTCTATCCCTGTTTTCACAGATCCTGACCAGGTATTCGAAATTGGAAAAGCCTGGATGGTAAATGAAGGTACAGATGTGACTATCATTGCCACAGGACACATGGTCTGGAAAGCAATTGAAGCCGGAGAACAACTGGCAGAACTGGGAATTGATGCAGAAATTATAAACATTCACACCATTAAACCGTTAGATGAAGAGGCTATCTTAAAGTCAGTTCAAAAAACCGGCTGTGTGGTAACTTGTGAAGAACACAATAAATTTGGTGGTTTAGGCGAAAGCGTTGCACGTTTGCTGTCTACAGAACTTCCTTCACCGCAGGAATTTGTTGCCGTGAATGACAGCTTCGGAGAAAGCGGAACGCCTGATCAGTTAATGACAAAATACGGACTGGATACAATTAATATTGTAGAAGCAGTTCAAAAAGTAATAAAAAGAAAAAAATAATTGATGAAGCAGGTTGAAGACGAAGAAATATTAGAAAAGTTCTCCAACGAGAGCACACGTAATGAAGCCTTTAACCTGCTTATATCAAAATATCAGGAAAAGATATACTGGCATGTCCGCAGGCTGGTTATTGATCATGATGATGCAGATGATCTCGTTCAGGAGGTTTTCATTAAGGTCTGGAAAAGCCTGGCCAAATTCCGTAACGATTCCAAACTATACACCTGGATCTATCGTATCGCTACAAATGAGTGTATCACCTTTCTGAATAAAAAGAAACAGCGTAACCAAACGCCTCTTGATGAGGTGTCTGAAGAATTGTCAGAAAGCCTGGTTGCTTCTTCTTATTTCAATGGTGATAAGATCCAGATGAAGTTACAGCAGGCCCTGCTTACTTTACCTGAAAAACAGCGGCTTATCTTTAATATGAAATATTATGATGACCTGAAATATGATGAGATCTCCGCTATCCTGGGAACCTCAGTAGGCGCCTTAAAAGCATCATTTCACATCGCTGTAAAGAAAATTGAAGTTTTTATGCTAAATGATGAAATTAGTCTTTAAACCTTTTGCCATTTTTTGCATCCATATAGGATACAAAAACCATCCTGAGTTCTGGAACAACCCGGCATAAGCCAGCCCGGATGCAGGTGGAATGCAATGGCAAAGACGAAAAAAAACGATATCGATGAAAACTGATGTAGAAAACAACGAATGGAAAGCAGAGGCCCCGTATCTGGCCGGCCTGCCAAGAGAAAATCCATTTCTTGTTCCGGAGCACTATTTTGATACACTACCTGAAACCATAGCGAACTCAGTTTACTTCAATGAACTGAAGGAGGAGACGCCTGTGGCCGGGTTTACCGTTCCTGATCAATACTTCAGCTCTTTAAAAGACCGGATCCTGGCACAAACCACAGCAGAGGAATTTACCCATGAAGAAATGCTGTCCCAGCTTCCACCATCGCCCGGGTTCAGCATTCCGGATCAGTACTTTCAAAAATTACAGTCTAAGATCCTGGCACAAACGGTTGCAGAAGCACCTCCTCCCGCAAAAGAATCAAAAATTGTACGCTTGTGGCATTCCGGCCTGTTAAAATACGCCTCTGCCGCCTGTTTTGTACTGGTTGCAGCCTTTGGGTTTTACCTGAACAGGCAAACGTATATTCCTGAGTCCACTGCTGCAGAAGTAGCAAATGAACAAATGTTGTATGATATAGACGAACAGGATATTATTGACCATGTTGAAGGCAATACAGTAGACGAGCCAAAGGACAATGCAACCAATGCAGAACTGGAAACCTATATTTTAAACAACTATTCTCAGAATGACCTGTCATCATCGCTCTAAATAAAAAACCATGAAGAATATACTTGCTGCCACAATTTTATTATTTCTTCCTTTTTTAGTGTCCGCACAAAGGGACAATGGAAGACGCAATGAAATCGATGCCTACAAAATAACCTATTTGAAAGAGAAGCTGGAACTGACCCCTGAAGAGGCGAAGATCTTCTGGCCTATTTATACTGCCTGGCAGGCAGAACAATCTGCCTTGCGCCAGGAACGCCGGGAGAAAATGATCAGCTTTAGAAAGATCACTGAGATTGAAGACCTCTCAGACACCGAAGTACAAAGCCTGATCACCAATGAGCTCAACTTTAAACAAAGGGACCTGAACATTGAACGTAAATACTATGGCAAACTTAAAAACAGCCTGCCTATAAAAACTATCGGTAAGTATTACAGGGCACAGGAAACCTTTAAAAGAGAATTACTCAGCCGGTACAGGGACGGAAAAAGAAACTAATTCATCTTTTTCCTTTTGATCAGATAGGCTGACAGTATCGCCGAAAATCCGCCGCTGATATCCGCCTCGATGAGGTCAATCTTATATTGCGCACATTTGATAGCAATCTGCTGCCGGTACGCATGGTACGCATTCAAATAAGTTTCTTTAACCGTTGCCGAATTTGCCCTAAGCTCCTCACCTGTCTCCATATCAATAAACTGATAAGGGCGGTGATCAAAGTTGAAATCTACTTCCCTGGCTTTGTCACTGATACTAAAAATGATCACCTCATGTTTGTTAAATTTTAAATGCTGTAAGCCTGCAAATAAAGCCGACTGCTGTTTTTCATCCTGAAAGGAACTGAGCAGATCGCTGAAGATGATCACCATCGAACGTTTGTGGATAGATTCGGCTACCTGGTGCAGAGACTTTTCAAGGTTCGTTCTCACATTGAGATGCGGTTTTGACAACACCTGCTCCAGCTGCGAAAATATATATTGCTGATGGGTAGTGGTTGATCTGGCAGGTGTATTCAGCCACAGTTGTTCAGTAAATAAACTCAGGCCAAAAGCATCCCGCTGTTTCCTGAGCAGGTAAATCAGCGCCGCAGTAGATTGTACAGAAAAGCTCAGCTTATTGTATGCGCCCTGGGGAAAGAACATAGATGACGAAGTATCAATCACAAACTGGCAGCGCAGGTTGGTCTCTTCTTCATATCTTTTGGTGTACAGCTTTTCGGTTCTGCCGTATAATTTCCAGTCAATATTCCTCACATTATCTCCGCTGTTGTAAGCCCTGTGTTCGGCAAATTCCACAGAGAACCCGTGGAAAGGACTTTTATGCAGTCCCGTAATAAAGCCCTCTACCACGTACTTTGCCAGTAGCTCCAGGTTACTGTTTAATTGCTGTTCAGACTGATCGGTGAAGGACTCCATATTGTAAATTTAACAAAAGAAATATAACTTGCCTCATTAGCCAGCCAGGAATGAACTCAATATCCACAACTTATCGTATCCTGCTCAGGGGAATTATAATGATCTATCTCCTGTTATTTATCACCGCGCTCGGCTGCTCGGGATATCTCCTGAAAGATATTATTCAACTGAAACCAATCCCGTTAACAGGGCTGTTAAAATACCTGCTGTTATGTGTCCTATTTCTTATTCTTGCTGCAAATGCAGTAAAAGCGTTCAGGCTAAAACCTAGTCATACCGGTAAGTTTTATAGGAGCACTACGAATTTCAAATGGCTTTTTACGATTGCATTCGTTATTTGCCTTATGGCAAAACTGGGCTTGTTTCATACAGCCCTGCAAAAACAGGCCTTGGTTACTGATCTTCAGACGGGGATATTATTTGTCCTGGCAGCCTTTTGCTTTTGGAGCGATGCGCTGCTGGGCAAAGTGAACACTACTGACGATGTATCCGCATTGGAATAATGCGGATGAGAATTCCGGAAGGTATCAAATAAGAAGGGCCAACTCACATGAGTCGGCCCTTCTTAGCTCGTTATATGATGTTTGATTATAATTGCTTATCTAATTTACCTGCTAATATAGATTTTGGAACAGCACCAACTTGTTTGTCAACAACCTCACCGTTTTTAAAGAATAATAACGCAGGGATATTACGAATACCAAACTGAGTGGAGATCTGTGGGTTATTGTCCACATTCACTTTTCCTACTACTGCTTTTCCTTCGTATTCTTTTGAAATTTCATCTACTACCGGACCAACCATGCGACATGGACCACACCATTCTGCCCAAAAGTCTACTAAAACGGGTTTATCTGATTTCAACACAACTTCCTCGAAGTTGGCATCTGTGATTTCTAAAGCCATAATTTGTTTATAATTTATTTACACAAAGATAAGATCAATTGTAGTGCCACCACGTATATAATGCCAAAATGACACTAATTCAACTTATAATTTACAACATGTAATTCCGTCAGGCTTTCCAGGAAATCATTATTAGGATTGATCCTCAATGACTTAGAAGGCAACTCCAGGGAGATGTTCTTCTCGCTATCATAAACGGTAAAATTCAGCTTGCAATTTTGCTGTTCTGTATTTGCTCTATTGTCCTCAATAATGGAATAGATCTGTGCAATGATCTCATCGTTGATCCGCTGGATAGGAATCTGGATAGTGATGCACTTGGCAAATTTATCCCTCAGCTCAGAGAGCAGTTCTATTGCAGTGATCTTAAACTCCCAGTCGCCCTCCTTACGGAAACGTTCTCCTACCTGGCCACGGATACGCAGAAAATAACCATCGGTCATAAACTGTTTGAACTTCACGAAATCATCACCAAACAAAGCCAGTTCACAACTGTCGTTATAATCTTCAAAAACGATCGTCCCGAAAGGTTTTCCGGTTTTCGTCATCCGCTGCGCCGCAACAACCACCAGTCCCCCTACCACCAGCTCCCTGTTTTTTAACGCGGCAAATTCCGCCAGCACCTCCTCATTGGTATCACCCATCCTGATCTTATTGACCAGTGAGAGGTGCCGCACTGAATGCTGGCAAAACTCCTTCAGCTCCAGCTTATAGTTGTCCAGAGGATGGCCGCTCAGGAAGATTCCAATGGCATCCTTCTCATATTTCAACCTGTCAATCAGGCTCCATTCATTGGCCACCGGCAAAGTTGGCTCATTGATCATATCTGCTACTGTACCTCCAAACAATGACGATTGTGAGGTAGATTCACTGTTCTGGAAATCATTGGAAAACTTGATCAGTTTCTCTATCCCATTCATCTTATCATTTACCGGCACAAAGAAGTACTGTGCACGATGGTAACCAAAACTATCAAAGGCACCGCTATAGACAAAACTCTCATAAGCTTTTTTATTTACCGTTCTTGTATTGGAGCGTTTTGCAAAGTCGTACACACTCAGGTATTTTCCTGCCTTGGTCCTTTCTTCAATAATACTCTCTACAGCCTTTTCCCCTACTCCTTTTATGCCTGACAAACCGAAACGTACTTCTCCGTGTACATTTACAGAGAACTTCAGAATCGATTCATTTACATCCGGTCCGAGTACCTGAACACCCATTTGTTTACATTCTTCCATAAAGAAAGCCACCTGTTTGATGTCGCTCATGTTATTCGTCAGTACCGCAGCCATATATTCTGCCGGGTAGTGCGCCTTCAGATAAGCCGTCTGATAGGCAATCCATGCATAACACGTAGAGTGTGATTTGTTGAAGGCGTAAGACGCAAAGGCCTCCCAGTCTTTCCAGATCTTCTCCAGGGTAGCCGGAGCATGGCCTTTTTCTGCTGCCTGCGCAACAAATTTAGGTTTCATCTTATCCAGTACATCCTTTTGCTTTTTACCCATGGCCTTCCGAAGTACATCGGCTTCACCCTTTGTAAATCCTGCCAGTTTCTGCGATAAGAGCATCACCTGTTCCTGGTATACGGTAATTCCGTAGGTTTCTTTTAAATACTCTTCACAGGCATCCAGATCGTACTTTATTTCTTCCTCACCATTTTTTCTGCGTACAAAACTAGGGATATATTCCAGTGGTCCCGGGCGGTAGAGTGCGTTCATCGCAATTAAATCCCCGAATACTGTTGGCTTTAACTCCTTCATATATTTCTGCATTCCGGTACTCTCGTACTGGAAGATCCCTATCGTTTCACCACGCTGGAAAAGTTCGTAGGTCTTTACATCGTCGATGGGGAACTCATCAGGATCCAGTTGAATCCCTGTGCGCATCCTTACCAGTTTAACCGTGTCCTTTATCAGTGTGAGCGTTTTCAGCCCCAGGAAGTCCATTTTCAGCAACCCGGCACTCTCTACCACAGAGTTATCAAACTGGGTCACGTACAGGTCTGAATCTTTGGCCATCGCCACCGGCACATAATTGGTAATATCATCCGGTGTGATGATCACCCCGCAGGCATGTATACCAGTGTTACGCAGCGAGCCTTCGAGAATCCTGGCCTGCTGTATGGTCTCGGCACTCAGGGTTTTTGAGTCCGCTATATCTTTTAATTCAACTACCTTCTCATATTCATCCGCACGGAGCACCCCTTTGAGCGCTTTTTCGTCCAGCGTAAAGATCTTGGCCAGCTTGAGGTTGGGAATAAGCTTGGCTATTTTGTCAGCTTCAAAAAGCGGAAGGTCAAGTACCCTTGCCGTATCTTTCACCGACGATTTGGCGGCCATGGTACCATAGGTAATGATCTGTGCCACCTGGTTTGCACCATATTTGCTGATCACATAGTTCATCACGCGGCCCCTGCCCTCATCATCAAAGTCGATATCAATATCGGGCATCGATACACGGTCCGGGTTCAGGAAACGCTCAAACAGGAGGTCATATTTGATAGGATCGATATTGGTGATCCATAAGCAATACGCCACTACCGAACCTGCAGCAGAACCACGGCCCGGGCCTACAGAAACATCAAGTGCCCTTGCTTCCCTGATAAAATCCTGCACGATCAGGAAATACCCCGGGTATCCGGTTTTCTCTATCGTCTGCAGTTCAAAATCAAGCCGTTCCTCAATTTCAGGAGTAATTTCTCCATATCTTTTCTTCGCCCCTACGTAAGTAAGATGGCGCAAATACTTATTCTCTCCCCTTTTACCGCCATCCTCTTCATCTTCCGGTACGAGAAACTCTTCAGAGATCTCGAACTTCGGTAAGAGGACTTCCCTGGCCAGTTTGTAGATCTCGATCTTATCAACCACCTCCTGGATGTTTACTATCGCCTCCGGCAGATCAGCAAATAATGCTTTCATCTCCTCGCCGGATTTAAAGTAATATTCCTGGTTAGGTAAACCATAACGGTATCCCCTTCCCCTTCCTATTGGTGTGGCCTGTTTTTCCGCATCTTTCACGCACAATAAAATGTCATGCGCATTCGCATCCTTTTTATTGATATAATACGTATTGTTGGTTGCTACCAGTTTCACCTCATGTTTTCTGGCCAGGGCAACGAGCGTTTTATTGACTACGTTCTCATCATCCTGGTTATGCCGCATGATCTCCATATAGAAATCAGCGCCGAATTGCGATTTCCACCAGATCAGTGCCTCTTCAGCCTGGTTCTCGCCCATATTCAGCAGCTTACTGGATATCTCTCCGTAAAGGTTCCCGGAAAGCACAATGATATCTTCCTTATACTGTTCAATCACCGCCCTGTCTATCCTTGGCACATAGTAAAAACCCTTGGTATAGGCAATGGAAGACATTTTGGCGAGATGGTGGTATCCTTTTTTATTCTTGGCCAGCAATACGATCTGGTAGCCATTATCTTTCCTTGATTTGTCAAGGTGGTTATCACACACAAAAAACTCGCAGCCTACGATCGGGGTCAGTATCTTTTCAGATGGAACCTCTCCGTTTTCTTCGGCCGCCTTGTTTCTTGCCTCCACCCCTTTATTGTGGTTCAGCACCTGGTTCACAAAGTGAAAGGCGCCCATCATATTGGCATGGTCTGTCATGGCCACGGCAGGCATTTTATCAGCCGCCGCTGCCGCAATCAGGCCCGGAATATTAATGGTGGACTGTAAGACGGAGAACTGTGTATGGTTATGCAGGTGCACAAATGTGGCCTGTTTAAGTTCTTCCTGGTTATCCCTGAGTGCTGCTTTCGAAATGCCCGAGCCTTCCGCCTTCTCCTGTCTCTTCCTGATCTCGTCAGAAGCAGCTTTCAGGTTAAAATGCCGGAGCCCGGCGCCTTGTATAACCGCAGGGTTATGAGTTTTGAACTGGCGGAAATAGTCCTGGTCCTGTTGCAGTTGCTGAGGCGTAAAAACTTCCATTTTTACCAACTGCAGGAAACACCTAGTGGTGGCCTCTACATCGGCCGTTGCATTGTGGGCCTCAGCAAAAGGAACGCCGAATAGATAATGATGTAATTCAGTTAACGTAGGCAGTTTAAACCTGCCGCCACGTCCTCCCGGAATCTTTAAAAGGTCGGCAGTAACTTCTGTACAGGTATCCAGCACGGGCATTTGTGCCATCGGGCTTTCCACTCCCATACGGTAGAATTCCGCGCCCATGATATTGATATCGAAGCCTATATTCTGGCCTACAATAAACTTGGATCTGGAAAGTGCAATATTGAATTTCTCTAATACCTCTGCCAGCTCAATTCCCTGTTCTGTTGCCAGTTCAGTAGAGATACCGTGTATACGTTCTGCATCATAGGGGATATTGAAACCATCCGGCCTGACGAGGTAGTCCTGGTGTTCCACCAGGTTTCCCAGTTCATCGTGCAGCTGCCAGGCAATCTGAATACACCGCGGCCAGTTGTTCGTGTCACTTACAGGTGCATTATAATTGGCAGGTAAACCTGTAGTTTCGGTATCAAAAATTAAATACATAGACGGGCAATTAGAATCCCTTTGGTTTAAACAAAGGGATATACAAAATTACGTTTTTTTAGATCCGTTTAGTATATATGATTTGATAAATTTAGCAAGACCGGCACCCGCAAAACACAGATTGAAGGCAATCGCCTAAGTATGAGCATGTCCCTTTTGAACTATCGCTTTATGCCCCTGGGAGGCCAGTTTAGAAGTATCATAACCTTTTTCCTGGCAGCGCTGAATCACCTCTTCGAGCAGTTCTCCAGGCATTTCCGGCTTACGGGCCATGATAAAAAGGAATTTATGTTTAGGGTGCCCAACCACCACATAGGAATAATCTTCAGCAAGCTCAATGATCCAGTAATCTACTTTTACGGGCCACACAAACTGTGCTTTCATCTCTGCATTATTGGTACCTCTTACCACAAAGAGCTTAGACCGGAGGTACTTCAGGGCGTCTTCCCCGGCAGCTTTATAGGTGGTGAAAACAGCATAGTAACCGTCCGGATGTATCACATATGTTTCAGTGGTTTCACGCCATTTTTTGTCCATAAAAGTTGGTATGGAATATAGCGAGTACCATTTCCCTGCATAAGACATGATATCAACTTTTTCAACAGGTGTGTTATCCATTTTGCTGCGCTCTTATTGATTTGACATTAAGCAAATGTAAATTCTTTCTCATAAAACCCCCAATAGAAGATAAAGTTTTAAAAAGCATTTTTTAAAGCCGCCTTAAAATTCATAACTTGGTGCAGAAGACCAGCTTTTAATTCCTGTGAAAATATCACAGCCAGGCCGGCCGATCATTAAACTATAGTCCTATGAAAATAACGGTTGTTGGTGCTGGAGCAGTGGGTGCTACCTGCGCAGATAATATTGCAAGAAAAGAACTGGCGGAAGAACTGGTTCTCCTGGATATCAAAGAAGGTTTTGCCGAAGGCAAAGCAATTGACATGATGCAAACATCTGCACTACTGGGTTTTAACACTAAAATAAAAGGTGTAACCAATGATTATAGCAAGACTGCAGGCTCCGCTGTCGCGGTTATTACCTCTGGTCTTCCGCGCAAACCGGGAATGACCCGCGAGGAACTGATCGGCATCAACGCAGGAATTGTAAAAAGCGTAGCCGAAAATATCCTTAAATTCTCTCCCGATGCCATCCTCATCATTGTGAGCAACCCGATGGATACGATGACCTACCTTTCGCTCAAATCCCTTGGCCTGCCAAAAAACAGGATCATCGGCATGGGAGGCACGCTGGACAGCGCCAGGTTTAAATACTACCTGAGTGTTGCCATGAACTGTAATTCCAACGACCTGCAGGGTTTTGTCATCGGCGGGCATGGCGACACCACTATGATCCCTCTGACCCGTTACGCCACCTATCAAAGCTTAAATGTGACAGACCTTTTAGGCGAAGAGGAACTAGCCAAAGTTGCCGCAGATACGATGATAGGCGGAGCCACGCTAACAGGACTGCTCGGAACTTCCGCATGGTATGCCCCGGGCGCAGCAGTATGTGCACTGGTAGAAAGCATTGTACGTGACGAAAAGAAACTGTTTACCTGCAGCGTCTCGCTGGAAGGTGAATACCACCAGGATGATATCTGTTTAGGTGTGCCGGTGATCGTAGGCCGCACAGGCTGGGAAAAGGTGATAGATTATAACCTGACCGAAGAAGAACAGCAGACGTTTAATAAGAGTGCCGATGCGGTAAGAAGCATGAACAATGTACTGAAAGAAATGAAACTGATTTAATGCGCACTATTGCAGTCCCCCTTCAATTAATTAACCTCAATGATGACGGTTTCCACCTTCTGGTGGAAATCACTGTTTTTGGCAGTAAATACCTGGCAGTAGTTGATACAGGCGCTTCAAGGTCAGTTTTCGATAAGCGTTTTATCGAGGATAACAGCAAGGTGATCACCACGGCTGAAGACTCTAATGCCACTACGCTGTTCACCACATCAGCCACCATACAGGCCGTTCTTCCGAAACTTAAAATCGGGAAACTGACCATAAAAAATTACCCGGCAGTGGCGCTGGATCTGGAAACAGTGAATGATGCCTATGCCCTGCTTGGCCACCCCAGGGTGACCGCCATCCTGGGAAGTGATATCTTCTACAGTTACCACGCAAAGATCAATTATAAAAAACTGAAGATTTTCTTTTCCCCAAAAAAACGTTAGCCTGTAAAGGCCATTATAAATAGATGTATGAAGATTCTCCTGGTTGAAGATGAGCCCAATGTTGTATCTGTTTTAAAAAGGGGGCTAACGCACGAAGAATTTGAGCTCAGTGTAGCGCCTGACGGATTTATTGCTTTGGAAATGATCGGTGCGCATTCATTTGCACTGGTCATTTTAGACATTATGCTTCCCGGAATCAATGGGCTTGACCTCTGTAAACAGATCAAAAAAAACCATCCTCAAATACCTGTGATCATGCTCACCGCTCTTGGAAGTACAGAGAATATCGTGAATGGACTGGATAACGGAGCGGATGATTACATCGTAAAGCCATTCAAGATCGCCGAACTTAATGCCAGGATCCGCACCCTGTTAAGACGTTATGCCGGTATCCAGCAAACGGAGGAAGTGATCACCATCGGAAACCTCGAGATCAACCTGTCGGCAAAAGCCGTTTCCCGGGGCCGGCAGGAAATTACACTTACCGCCACCGAATACCGCCTTCTTCAGTTCCTGGCAAAAAATAAAAACAGGACCTTGTCAAGGGTTGACATTCTTGAGAACGTCTGGGATATCGACTTCAATATGGGAACAAACGTGGTTGATGTGTATGTAAATTACCTGAGAAAGAAAATAGACAAAGGCTTTGACACAAACCTCATACACACCGTGGTTGGCCTTGGTTATATGCTCAAAGAGAAAACCTGACAATGACATTAAATACTCGGATCACCCTCCTGTTTGCCATTCTGTCGGCTATCATCATTTCCTTGCTGAGCGGATTTGTCTGGTATTTTGCAAACGAATTTGCTTTTGAAGATTTCTACAAAAGATTGGAGACAAGGGTAAATATCACAGCCAGGATTAAATTATTTGTAACAACTGATGAAAATGAACTGAAAGAAGCACGTCATAAATATCTTGACTTTCTCCCTACCGAACAGGAACACCTGATCAGGGCAGACCAGGCAAGTAAATCCCAGCTTGCCAAAAAGGAGGACCTCCCATCCAGCTTCTATGAAAATATCGAAACAGGACAGATGGCCCGCTACAGGAACAGGAATATATTTTATGCCGGCAGGTATTTCAAAAAAGGCCCCAACAGCTATATAGTGATCATCTCCGCAAGGGACCCCTATGGATACAGGGAATTGCAGGCCCTTCAGAAAATACTGATCGCGGGCTTTTTCCTCTCTGTTGTACTCTCCTACCTTGTGGGCAGAAAATTCTCCGAATATACCTTTAAACCCGTGAGGGCACTGATCAAAAAAGCCAAAGGGATCAGTGCGGAAAACCTGAACCAGCGTCTGGATGCATTGAAAGGGAAGGATGAAATTGCGGAGATCTCGCAGACCTTTAATGAGATGCTCGACAGGCTGGAAACTGCATTTGAAACACAGAATAATTTTATCAGCAATGCCTCCCATGAATTAAGAACACCGCTGACAATTATCAGCGCAGAAGCTGAACTGGCAGTTTCCAAAGTAGCGGCAGAAGAGGCTGAACTCCAAAAATCGCTCATCACCATCCAGAACGAAGCTGAACGCCTGGAGAACATTCTGACAAGCCTGCTCAGCCTTGCACAATCAGGCTTCGACGGACAAAAACAGCGCTGGGAAGATATCCGTCTCGACGAGTTAATCTGGGATGTGAAAAATGCAGTGGACCTGGTGAATCCTGAAAACCAGATCCAGGTGGATTTTTCCAACCTGCCTGACAATTTTGAACACATCAACCTGAACGGAAACCTGAACCTGCTCAAACTGGCTGTCACCAATATAGTGACCAACGCCTGCAAATATTCAGACAACAGGGTTGTTGTACTGGCGCTTTCCGTAACTCAGGCCAACATTGTGATCTCTGTGAAGGACCAGGGTATAGGCATCCCCGAAAAGGAACTTGAACATGTATTCGAGCCGTTCTTCCGCGCTTCCAATACCAGCAGTTATAAAGGATATGGCGTTGGATTGCCCCTCTCGCTAAACATCATCCGCCTGCATAAAGGAACAATATCCATCCAGACAGTCCAGCAATCCGGAACGGAAATCAGCATCCTGCTGCCCCATTCCAACCCCGTATAACCAAGCCCGTTTTACACCATCTTTTTTGGTTGCTAAATTAATTTTGCACACAATTAAAGCCACATTTTCTAATGTCGTTCTAATCTCTTTCTTATCTTCCTCTAATTTCATGGCTCTATATTGTATTCACAGTTGAACTTTTTATACGAAGACCTATGCTATTAAAGAAAAATGTTCCGTTCACCTATATTTTTGGAAAAATAACCAAAGAACTTATTCTTGTGACTGTTTATGCAGTGAGTATCGTCATCCTGTATGAGAACTTTCACTTCACCCGGATCTCCATTCCGATCGCCGTCCCGGCATTACTGGGCTCAGTAATTTCACTGTTACTAGCCTTTCGTTCCAACCAGGCGTATGACCGCTGGTGGGAAGCCAGGATCTTATGGGGCGCCATCGTGAATGATTCCAGGTCACTCGCCAGACAGGTATTATATTTTATTGACGACCCCTATTATTCGGCAGAAATAGCCCTCTTTAAAGAACGTTTTATCAAAAGGCAGATCGCCTGGTGTTACGGGCTCAGCCAATCTTTACGGAATACCAGCCCCCTGCTTGGCCTGGACAGGTTAATGAAAGAAGATGAGATAGAGTTCATCAGCAAATACAAAAACGTACCCATGTCTATACTGGAGTTACATGCAAGAGATTTGAGGACAGCTGTGAAAGAAGGCTGGATCAATCAGTTTCAGCAGGTTCAGATTGACACCACCTTATCCAATCTATGCGACAGAATGGGCGGTTCAGAACGGATCAAAAACACCGTTTTCCCGGTTACTTACAGCAAGTATATCAACATGACCATCAACCTGTTCATCCTCATGCTGCCATTCGGGCTGATCGAATTCTTCGGATACTTTGAAATACCCATCGTGATAGCCATCGCAGCATCCTTTCTTCTGATAGAAAAAATGGCTATCCACCTGCAGGACCCTTTTGAAAACAAACCTACAGATACGCCTACCACCACTATTTCCAGGACAATTGAACGCGACCTGTGCCAGATGTTAAATGACGCACAGTTCAAAGAAGACGTGTCTTCTCTGGAGCCTGTTTATAATGCAAAAACATATTACATCTTATAATCATCAACACACCATTCGCCACACCCCATTCATCTAAGTTTGATGAGCAATTGAAACCTGATGATGTTTCAAAAAAAAAGCCCTCCGATTTGGAGGGCTTTTTTTTTATAATGAATATTATGCGTCGATCTTAGCGTATTTCGCGTTTCTCTCGATGAATTCTCTCCTCGGTGCCACCTCATCTCCCATTAACATAGAGAAGGTATGGTCACACTCCGCAGCGTTTTCAATTGTAGCCTGCATTAAAGTACGGTTAGCCGGGTTTAATGTAGTGTCCCAAAGCTGTTCAGCATTCATCTCACCCAAACCTTTATAACGCTGGATATGTACACTTTCTTCCTTACCCTGGCCTTTCAGCCTTTGTACGGCTACATCGCGCTGCTGATCATTCCAGCAATATTCCTGCTCCTTACCTTTTTTCACAAGGTATAGCGGCGGCGCTGCAATATAAACATAACCAGCTTCGATCAATGCCTTCATATACCTGAAGAAGAAGGTCAGTATCAGCGTGGTAATGTGTGAACCGTCAATATCCGCATCCGTCATGATCACAATTTTGTGGTAACGAAGTTTAGTGATATTTAATGCCTTATCATCTTCCGGTGTACCTATGCTTACGCCAAGTGCAGTAAACATATTTTTGATCTCGTCATTTTCGTAGATCTTATGCTCCATCGCTTTTTCCACGTTCAGGATCTTACCCTTCAGCGGCAGAATCGCCTGGAAATTACGGTCACGTCCCTGTTTTGCTGTTCCACCTGCAGAATCTCCCTCCACCAGGTATAACTCGCATTTTTCCGGATCACTGTCAGAGCAATCGGCCAGCTTGCCCGGTAAACCGGAGCCTCCCATTACACTCTTACGCTGAACCATCTCACGGGCCTTACGTGCTGCAGCACGTGCAGTAGCCGCCAGGATCACTTTATTGACGATCATTTTAGCCTCTCTCGGATATTCTTCCAGGTAGATACCCAAAGCTTCACCAACCGCTATATCCACCGCACCCATTACCTCAGAGTTACCCAGCTTGGTTTTCGTTTGCCCTTCAAACTGCGGCTCCTGTACTTTTACAGAAATTACAGCAGTCAGGCCTTCACGAAAGTCATCACCGGTGATCTCAAACTTTACATTTTTCAACAGACCGGACTTATCAGCATAAGCTTTCAGGGTACGGGTCAAACCTCTTCTGAAACCGGCAATGTGCGTACCGCCTTCATGTGTATTGATATTGTTTACATAAGAATGCACATTCTCTGCATAACTGTCATTGTACTGAAGTGCAAGCTCCACAGGAATACCATTTTTAATTCCTTCCACATAGATCGGCTCAGCGATCAGTGAAGGACGGCCTCCGTCCAGGAACTGAACAAATTCCTTTAATCCGCCTTCAGAAAGGAAAAGTTCAGAAAGGAACTTTCCGTCATCGTCTACTTCGCGCTCATCGGTCAGTGTTAAGCTGATGCCTTTATTTAAAAAAGATAATTCCCTTAAACGGGAAGCCAAAGTATCATAACGGTACTCGGTAGTCTGGGTAAAGATCGTAGGATCCGGAGTGAAGGTAATTACCGTACCCCTTTTTTCAGTTTCCCCTACAACTTTTACATCATACTGAGGTTTACCCATCTCATATTCCTGTTCCCAGATCTTTCCTTCACGGTGAACTTCAGCTTTCAGGTGTGTAGAAAGTGCGTTCACACAACTTACCCCAACACCGTGTAAACCACCGGAAACTTTATAAGTGTCTTTATCAAATTTACCACCTGCGTGTAAGACCGTCATTACGATCTCCAGGGCTGATTTCTGTTCTTTCTGCATGATCCCCGTAGGAATCCCGCGTCCATTATCTTCAACCCGTATAGAATTGTCTTTAAGAATATTTACAGTAATTGTATCTGCGTGTCCGGCCAAAGCCTCATCGATAGAGTTATCTACTACTTCATAAACCAAATGGTGTAATCCCTTAACACCAGTATCTCCTATATACATTGAAGGGCGCTTGCGCACCGCTTCTAAACCTTCTAATACCTGTATATTATCTGCCGAATAATTTGACTTTGGATCTTTTTCTTCGCTCATATATGTTAATAAAAAATAAGACTCAAAAATAACCATTTGTGGGCAATTAAAGGCAAATTGTGGATAACTATTTAAAGGAATCCATACATTAAGGGGGTAAAAAAAACGAGTTATTTAGGATACTAAATTTGAAATTTTATATTTGCTAAAATTTATCCCTTTATTGGGCGCCAGACAAAAGCTGTCTGAATGAAAAACCGGCGAAAACCACAAAAAAATCATAGATGAACAGAACATCCTTCAAACTAAGCACACTGGCTACAGCCGTAGCATTAGTTTCCGTAATGGCTTCATGCCAGAATAAAGACGAAAAAGCAGGTTCAACAACTGCTGCCAAAACAGATTCCCCTGCTGTAAAAAGCGGCGAGCCAATTGTTTATGTAAACTCTGATTCTTTACTGACCAAATATGAGTACTTCAAAGACCTGAAAGTAAAATTAGATGCAAAATCTAAAGCTGCCCAAACAGATCTTGGTGCCAAACAACAGGCTTTTCAGCGCGAAGTGGCCGAGTATCAGCAAACACAAAATACATTACCTGCTGACCAGAGAGCTACCACAGAACAAAGGCTTGCCCGTAAACAACAGGAATTACAGGCTTACCAGCAAAATGCAGGTTCAGCATTGCAAAATGAGCAGGCAACTGAACAGGAAAAATTATACAATAAAATTGCAGATTACCTGAAGGTTTATGCAAAAGACAAAGGGTATAAAATGGTGCTCACGTACCAGAAAGGCAACAGTGCTATATTATTCGCCGATGCTTCCCTGGATGTAACCAGCGAAGTGATCGTTGGTTTAAACGAAGGTTATAAATCTGATAAAAAATAGGCTGCAAACAGCACAAAAAAAATGCTCCGTATTTCGGGGCATTTTTTTTGTGCCCTTATTTTAACCGGTTTAAAATTTGAAAATGAAGGAACAGCAAAAACACGAAGAGTTCATGCGCATCGCCATAGCGCTTTCAGAAAAAAACGTACTGGAGCATAACAGCACTCCTTTTGGCGCAGTAATCGTTAAAGATGGAAAGGTGGTGGCCAAAAGCGAGAACCTGGTCTACAGCACCATAGACCCCACAGCCCATGCCGAAATTTCGGCCATCAGGCTGGCCTGTAAAGAACTAAACACTATTGACCTGCAGGATTGTGTGATCTATACCAGCTGCGAGCCCTGCCCAATGTGCCTAAGCGCCATTTACTGGGCACGGATAGCTACCATTTACTATGGGAATACAAAAACAGACGCGGCTGACACCGGTTTTGACGATCAGTTTATCTATGAAGAACTGGGAAAACCCATGCAGCAGCGCAGGCTCCCGGTGAAGCAGCTGTTACGCGATGAAGCACAACAGGCTTTCAGGTTCTGGGAAGAAAAGCAATAGGGCCATCCTTTAAGGATTATCCTTTTTCTCATCTTCAAACAGGTTATCTGTAAGGTCATCAATCTTCCTCCTGTCGTGTTTGGTAGGACGCCCGGCTCCCCTGTCCCTTTTCAGCACGGGTGCATGGAACATTGATTTATATCCCTGCGTTTCTTCCAGTGGCGTAATGTCCTTATACTTCGTTACGGCAATCTTTGATTCCACCCGTGTGTACAAAAGCTCCACCACTTCAATTACTTTCTTTTCTATTCCTTTGGAAACCTGATAAACATCTCCTGGTTTTACAACTACCGAAGCTTTGACATTCTGCCCGTTCATTTTAACACGCCCGGCTTTACATGCTTCTGTCGCTAAAGTTCTTGTTTTAAACAATCTTATTGCCCACAAGTACTTATCTATCCTTAATTTTTCCTGCTCTGCCATAAAAAATCAAAAATACGTAAGTAAAAGATCGGTCAATAGATAAAATTGATTTATTTTGTGAAAAAATTAAAATTACAATGATTAAAGAACTGAAAAAGTTAATAGAGGCTGTCTGGGAAGACAGATCATTATTAGAATATAATGAATATTGTGAGGCAATCGAAACTGTAGTAATGCAGCTGGACAAAGGAGAAATCCGCGTTGCTGAGCCGATTTTGAATTCATGGGGCATTAACGAATGGATTAAAAAAGCGGTTATCCTCTATTTTCCTATCAGAGAAATGAAAGAAACTACAGTTGGCCCTTTTGTATTTCATGATAAGATGAAATTGAAAACCAACTACAAAGAACTGGGTGTACGTGTAGTTCCTGGTGCAAGTGCACGTTATGGTGCATACCTGGCTAAAGGCGTGATCCTGATGCCTTCATATGTGAACATCGGCGCTTATGTTGACGAAGGTACAATGGTAGATACCTGGGCAACAGTAGGCTCCTGCGCACAGATCGGGAAACATGTACACCTGAGCGGTGGTGTAGGCATCGGAGGAGTACTTGAACCGATCCAGGCTGCACCGGTAATTATAGAAGACAACTGTTTCCTTGGTTCAAGGGCTATCGTAGTGGAAGGTGTGCGCGTAGAACGCGAAGCTGTCCTGGGTGCCAATGTGGTACTTACGGCATCTACAAAAATCATTGACGTAACCGGAAGCTCGCCCGTAGAATACAAAAGTTTTGTTCCTGCAAGATCAGTAGTGATCCCGGGAAGTTATACCAAAAAATTCCCTGCAGGAGAATACCAGGTTCCATGTGCACTGATCATCGGAAAACGTAAAGAATCTACAGATAAAAAAACTTCCCTTAATGACGCATTAAGAGAAAATAATGTAGCTGTATAAATGAATATTGGTTTTGATGGAAAAAGGGCTGCTAATAACCTGACCGGATTAGGAAATTACAGCAGATCACTGATCTTACAGTTGTCAGCATTCTTCCATCAAAACCATTACTTTGTTTATACGCCAAAAGTTAAAAAAGCAAAACAGATCAGTTCCTTTTTCGACAAGGAAAATATACACCTCAGGTTACCCGGTGGTGCCCAGCCCGGGTTCTGGTGGAGAAGCGTAGGGCTCCGGTCACAACTGCAAAAAGACGATATAGCCATTTATCACGGCCTCAGTAACGAGATCCCTTTCGGGATACATAATGGCCGCCCAAAAACAGTGGTAACCATACACGACCTTATTTTCCTTCGCCTTCCCCAAAATTATAAATATATAGACCGTACGATCTATAATTTCAAAAGCAAATACGCCTGTAAATACGCAGATCTGATCATTGCCATCAGTGAACAGACAAAGAGAGATATCATCGAGCTCTACCAGACAGACCCGGCCAAAATAGAAGTGGTTTATCAGACCTGTGACGACTCCTTCAAACAGTTACTGCCTGCAGATTTTAAAGAAACTATCCGCAAAAAATACCGTCTACCGGAAAAGTACATCCTCAACGTAGGCACTATTGAACCCAGAAAGAACCTGTTACTGATTGTACGCGCACTGGCTGACGTACCTCAGGAGGTTAAACTGGTAGTAGTGGGCAAAAAGCAAGCCTATGCCACACAGGTGATGGCTGAAATCGAACGTCTGGGCCTCAATGAAAGGGTAACCTTCCTGAAAGACGTCCCGTTTTCCGATCTTCCTGCAATCTATCAGCTGGCTTCGGTATTCGTCTACCCCTCTTTCTACGAAGGCTTTGGCATTCCTGTTATCGAAGCCCTCTATGGCGGCATTCCTGTTATAGCAGCCACAGGATCCTGTCTGGAAGAAGCAGGAGGCCCCAACAGCCTGTACATTGCCCCAGACGATGCTTCAGCCCTGGCTATTGCAATGAATACGGTTTTAGAAAGCCCGGAACTTGCCGCCCACATGAGAGAAAAGGGCCTGGCCTATGTACAGCAATTCAACACACAACCCCTCGCACATCAGCTGATGAAATGTTATGAGCGGCTCGCAAAAGATCAAATAACAAAGATTATTTGATAAATTTACCGCATGTTAAAAACTGAAATTGAAAAAGCACTGGCTGTACTTAAAACCGGAGGGGTAATTCTTTATCCAACGGACACCGTATGGGGATTAGGCTGCGACGCCACCAATGCCGACGCTGTGGAGAAGATCAACCAGATCAAAGGCCGCTCGTCTGATAAAAGCTTTATCATACTCCTGGATAATGATTCGAAACTACAGAGTTACGTTGATGAAGTACCTGACGTGGCCTATGACCTGATTGAATATGCCGAGAACCCGCTTACCATCATATTTTCCGGCGCAAAAAACTTAGCCAAAAATGTAATCAGTGCAGATGGCAGCATCGGGGTCAGGATCGTTAAACATGATTTTGTTCAGCAGCTGCTGCAGCGCTTCAGAAAACCCATTACCTCTACCTCGGCTAACCTGTCCGGGCAACCCACCCCACAGTTTTTTGATGAGATTGACCCTAAAATTAAAGAAGCAGTAGATTATATTGTGGATTGGGAACAAGAATTAAGAAATAACAGAAAACCGTCAACAATAATGAAATTGAGTCCATCCGGGCAATTTTCCTTTATTAGAAAGTAAGTTTTAGTACTTTTGCAAACTCAATTAACCATCATCCGCTGAATTAGAATTAAACCGGTAACAGCCAGCAGAGCTTTACTGATAACGATAAACTCATTTTGAAAAAAAATCTAGGACATCCTGTTTTTAAGGTACTGGCTGATATCGCCGCCGAAAATCATATCGAAGTATATGTAATTGGCGGATATGTCAGGGATATTTTCCTGGAAAGACCTTCAAAAGATATTGATATCGTAGTTTTGGGCAATGGGATAGATTTTGCTGAACGCGCAGGGGCTGCACTGAAAAGCAAAGTTGCCGTATTCAAGAACTTTGGTACCGCCATGCTCAGATACCGCGACCTTGAACTGGAGTTTGTAGGCGCCCGCAAAGAATCGTACCGGTCAGACTCCCGCAAGCCTATTGTTGAAAATGGCACAATCGAGGACGATCAGCTCAGAAGGGATTTCACGATCAATGCACTGGCCATCTCACTGAACAAAGAGAACTTCGGGCAACTGGTAGACCCCTTCAACGGCGTACAGGATATCACAGAGAAATTGATCCGTACCCCTCTTGATCCCGAGATCACTTTTTCTGATGACCCCCTCCGCATGATGCGCGCTATCCGTTTTGCCACACAGCTGAACTTTAATATTGACGATGCAGCACTGGCGGCTATCACCAAACAAAAGGAGCGGATCAGCATCGTATCTAAGGAACGTATCACAGACGAACTGAACAAAATCATCCTGTCTCCTGTTCCCTCAATCGGTTTCAAATACCTTTTTGATACCGGCCTGCTCCATCTGATATTTCCGCAGATGGCAAACCTCTTTGGTGTGGAAGTGATCAATGGAAAAGGGCACAAAGATAATTTTTACCATACCCTGCAGGTGCTGGATAATATCAGCGAAGTCACGGACGACCTATGGCTGCGCTGGGCCGCTATCCTGCACGACATTGCCAAACCGGCCACCAAACGCTTTGAAGAGCATCATGGCTGGACTTTCCACGGCCATGAAGATAAAGGGGCCAGAATGGTCCCGCAGATCTTCACACAGCTGAAACTCCCCCTGAACGAAAAAATGAAATTCGTACAGAAACTCGTGCAGCTGCACCTTCGCCCGATAGTTCTGGCACAGGAAGTGGTTACAGACTCTGCGGTGAGGCGTTTACTGTTTGATGCAGGAGAAGATATAGAAAGCCTGATGACCCTCTGCAATGCAGATGTGACCACCAAAAATGAATATAAAGTAAAGAAATACCGCAATAACTTTGAACTCGTCAAACAGAAGCTCAAAGATGTTGAAGAACGCGATAAGATCAGGAACTGGCAGCCTCCGGTTACCGGAACGGATATCATGGAGATCTTCGGCCTTACCGCCGGAAAGGAAGTGGGGCTGATAAAAAACGCCATCCGTGAAGCAATTCTGGAGGGCGAGATAACAAACTCTTATGATGAGGCGTTAGCATTTATGCTGATTAAAGGAAAAGAATTCGGACTGTCACCTGTAACGGACCAGTCCAAATAATAAAAATATTTTATAATTTTATAAATAGAAATACAGCTCAAATGGCAGTTTATAGATTTAGAATTAGTTTTGAAGACTTCGATGAGGTGGTTCGTGAGATCGACATCAAATCAACACAAACATTTGAAGATTTACATAAGGCCGTACACCGTTCTACCGGATACAGCACAGAGAAATCTTCTTCTTTTTATGTAAGCTCTGATCACTGGATTAAAGGAGATGAAATCGCTTACCTTCCAAATCAAAGGAAGATAGACCGCGGTGTGGCCCTGATGGAAAAGGCAAAATTGAGTAGCTTCATTGAAGACCCTCACCAAAAGTTCTATTATATTTATAATTTTGACCGCCCTTTCGATTTCCACGTAGAGCTGATCAAAATTATCCTGCAGACAGATCCAAATATAGAATACCCCGTACTTTTTAAAAGTATTGGCGAAGCACCCAAGATCTTTGATTCTACCAATCCGGCAGCAGCAGCTGCGGTTGCAGCTACAACGGCAGCCGTGATTGCCCCTAATGATTTTGATTTCCTGAACGAAATGGATTTTGTTCCTGAAGATTCAGAAGAGATCGAAGCAATGGATGGCAGGGGGATCACCACTTCAGATAAAGACGAAGATGCCGAGGAGGAAGAAGACGACAATGATGATTTCTCTGAGAATGACGATTTTGGAGACGAAGAATTTGACAGTAAGGAAGATTACTAATGCCAGATACTGGCAAAAATAAAACATTAATTGTAATCGCCGGTCCAACGGCAATAGGCAAGACAGCATTAGCAATTACGTTGGCCCGGTACTTTTCCACAGAGATCATCTCTGCCGATTCCAGGCAGTTCTTTCAGGAAATATCCATCGGGACCGCCAAGCCAAATACGGCTGAACTGGCTGCAGCAAAACACCATTTCATCAACTCCCATTCTATCAATACCTTTTTTAGTACCGGAGATTTTGAAAAGCAGGCACTCGAAGTGCTCGCAGAGATATTTACAAGGCATCACGTGGCAATCATGGTGGGCGGTTCCGGTCTTTACCTGGATGCCGTAACAAAGGGCCTGGACGAACTTCCTGATACCAGTATGCAGATCAGGGAAGAACTCAATACCCTCTTTCAGACAGAAGGCCTTGAACCTATCAAAACAAGGCTTGCAGCTGCAGATCCGGAATATTATGCAAAAGTAGATCAGTTCAATCCACAGCGGATGATCCGCGGGCTGGAATTTTTCCTGTCAACAGGGAAGAAAGTCTCGGATTTTTTAACCAATAGCAAAAAGGAGAGGCCATTTCATATCATTAAGATCGGCCTGAACCTGGAACGCGAAAAGTTATACGAAAGAATAAACCACCGGGTAGACCTCATGCTTGCAGAAGGCCTGCTGGACGAGGTTAAAAAGGTAGAACAGTACAAAGACCTGAATGCCCTGAAAACCGTTGGTTATGCAGAGCTATTCGCCTATCTGGATGGCCGGCTCTCTTATGAGGATGCCGTGGATAAGATCAAACAAAATACCAGGCGTTTTGCCAAACGCCAGCTCACCTGGTTCAGACGGGATAAAGATATCCACTGGTTCGAACCTGATCAGGCTGAAACCATCATCACCTACCTTGAACAGCAGCTTAAGCCTGGGCAGTAGGCCCGCCAAAATTCATCGGAAAACCGGTAGTCTCCTCCTGCGTTTTGATCCTTCCGTTCAGTGCTTCAAACTTCTCTATATTATCCTGCATAGCCAGCATCAGCCTTTTGGCATGCTCGGGCGTTAAAATGATCCTTGATTTCACTTTTGCCTTCGGAACACCAGGCATTACCCGGATAAAGTCAAGCACAAACTCAGTATTGGAATGCGTAATGATAGCAAGGTTTGAAAATATCCCTTCAGCTATCTCTTCGGAAAGTTCTATATTGATCTGATTCTCGTTGTTTTGATTTTCCATACAGCAAAACTACTTCTTTAATGCTTAGGCAGCTAGCAAAATAAAAAAAAAGTCCCCCCTGAATTTCAGGGGGGACTTGAGTATCTAAAAGAAAGACTATGCTTCTACTTCTTCTTCTTGTTTAGAAGCCAGCAGTTTATCATATTCCTCTTGTGAACCTACAATGATACGTTCGTAACCACGTACACCAGTACCAGAAGGGATCAGGTGACCAACAATTACGTTCTCTTTCAGTCCAAGCATATTGTCACGTTTACCTGCAATTGCAGCTTCGTTCAATACTTTTGTAGTTTCCTGGAAGGAAGCTGCAGAGATGAATGATTTCGTACCTAATGAAGCACGGGTGATACCCTGCAATACAGAACTGGCAGTTGCCGATCTTGCATCACGAACTTCGATCTGTTTCAAATCCTTACGTTTCAACTGAGAATTTTCATCTCTTAATTTACGCAGGGAAAGAATCTGACCTGGTTTCACAGTATTTGAATCACCAGCGTCAATCACTACTTTTTTGTCATAGATCTCATCATTTTCGATCATGAAGTCCCAACGGTCAACAGAGTTATTCTCTAAGAACGTTGTATCTCCCGGATCTTCAATGTGAACCTTCTGCATCATCTGGTGAACGATAACCTCAAAGTGTTTGTCATTGATCTTCACACCCTGCAAACGGTAAACCTCTTGTATACCATTTACCAGGTATTCCTGAACAGCAGCAGGTCCTTTGATCGCTAAAATATCCGCAGGAGAAATTGATCCGTCTGATAATGGCATACCAGCTTTCACAAAGTCATTGTCCTGAACCAGGATGTGTTTAGACAATGGAACCAGGTATTTTTTGATCTCACCATCTTTTGATTCGATAGTCATCTCACGGTTACCACGTTTCACACCACCTAAAGTTACCACACCATCAATCTCGGTTACTACAGCCGGGTTAGATGGGTTACGTGCTTCGAACAATTCAGTTACACGTGGTAAACCACCAGTAATATCTCTTGTTTTACCCGTTGCACGAGGAATTTTAACGAGGATCTGCCCTGTTTTAACAGCTTCTCCATCATCAATTGAAACGTGAGCTCCAACCGGGATGTTATACTGTCTGATCAGTTCACCTTTTTTATCTACAACCCTAACTGACGGGTTTTTAGTTTTATCACGTGTATCGATAATTACTTTCTCACGGTGACCGGTTTGCTCATCTGATTCTTCACGGAAGGTTACACCTTCGATGATCGCATCAAATTCAATTTTACCGGCAAACTCAGAGATAATTACCGCATTGTACGGATCCCATGAACAGATCTTGTCACCTTTTGAAATCTTAGCTCCTTCTTCAACGTATAAGAATGAACCGTAAGGGATATTGTTTGTCATGATCACTTTGCCGGTTCCTTCTTCAACGATTTTGAATTCGCCTGAACGTCCCAGTACAATTTGTTTCACACCTTCTTCACCTGTATCATTTGCTACAGTACGCACATTTTCAAATTCGATGATACCATCAAACTTCGCATTGATCTGAGATTCAGCAGCAATGTTTGATGCGGTACCACCCACGTGGAATGTACGTAATGTTAACTGTGTACCCGGCTCACCGATTGACTGAGCAGCAATTACGCCGACAGCCTCACCTTTCTGAACACGTTTACCAGTTGCAAGGTTACGTCCGTAACACAATGCACAAACACCTCTCTTGTTCTCGCAGGTCAGTACTGAACGTATTTCAACACCTTCAATTGGTGATTCTTCAATTGCTTTCGCAACATCTTCATCGATATCCTGACCAGCAGAAACCAATAATGCACCATCAATAGGGTTAAACACATCATGCAGTGAAATACGGCCTAAGATCCTGTCGTACAACGGCTCAACGATATCCTCATTATCTTTCAGGGCAGTAGTATACATACCTCTCAAAGTACCGCAATCAGCAGAGTTAACGATCATATCCTGCGCAACGTCATGTAAACGACGGGTCAGGTAACCAGCATCTGCAGTTTTTAACGCCGTATCCGCCAAACCTTTACGTGCACCGTGAGTAGAGATAAAGTACTCTAATACTGACAGTCCTTCTTTAAAGTTTGAAAGGATCGGGTTTTCAATGATCTCACCACCTGAACCGGATTTCTGAGGTTTTGCCATCAGACCACGCATTCCGCAAAGCTGACGAATCTGCTCTTTAGATCCACGTGCTCCTGAGTCAAGCATCATATAAACCGAGTTAAAGCCCTGGTTATCGCTCGATAACTGCGTCATCACGAATGATGTTAAACGGTTATTGATACGGGTCCAGATATCGATGATCTGATTGTAACGCTCGTTGTTGGTAATGAATCCCATGTTATAGTTATTCCTTACCTCATCAACCTCTGCTGAAGCCTGCTCCAATAAAGCATGTTTTTCAACCGGGATGTTTACATCCTGCAGGTTAAATGATAATCCACCTCTGAACGCCATCTGGAAACCAAGCTCTTTAATATCATCCAGGAATCTGGATGCGCGGGCCATACCGGTAACCTTCACTACATCCCCAATGATATCCCTTAGAGATTTCTTGGTGAGCAGTTCATTGATATATCCTACTTCTTCCGGTACCATTTGGTTAAACAATACACGGCCTACAGTAGTCTCTGTTAATTTATTAACAATATTTCCGTCTGCATCTTTCACATTTACCTTCACTTTGATAAATGCATGAAGATCAATCTTTTTCTCATTGTAAGCAATGATCACCTCTTCAGGAGAGTAGAAAGAGAAATCCTGTCCTTTAACCACACGTCCTGCATCAGTTTTACGGCCTTTAGTAATATAATAAAGACCCAGAACCATATCCTGTGATGGTACCGTAATTGGTGTACCGTTAGCAGGGTTCAGAATGTTGTGTGCAGCAAGCATCAATACCTGGGCTTCCAGGATAGCAGCATGACCCAAAGGTAAATGCACAGCCATCTGGTCACCGTCAAAATCGGCGTTGAATGCAGTACACACTAACGGGTGTAACTGGATTGCTTTTCCTTCAACCAGTTTAGGCTGGAAAGACTGGATACCCAATCTGTGCAGCGTAGGCGCACGATTCAGTAATACAGGGTGTCCTTTTAAAACGTTTTCAAGGATATCCCAAACCAAGGGGTCCTTTCTGTCAACAATTTTCTTTGCAGATTTAACCGTTTTAACGATACCACGTTCAATCATCTTGCGAATGATAAACGGTTTGAACAGCTCTGCTGCCATATCCTTAGGTAAACCGCATTCGTGTAGTTTCAGGTTTGGCCCTACAACAATTACAGAACGTGCCGAATAATCCACACGTTTACCCAACAGATTCTGACGGAAACGTCCTTGTTTACCTTTCAGGATGTCTGAAAGAGATTTCAATGCACGGTTACCTTCAGTTTTTACTGCATTTACTTTACGTGAGTTATCGAACAACGAATCCACAGCTTCCTGCAGCATACGTTTTTCGTTACGTAAAATTACTTCCGGTGCTTTGATCTCGATCAAACGTTTTAAACGGTTGTTACGGATAATCACACGACGGTACAGGTCATTTAAATCTGAAGTAGCGAAACGGCCACCTTCCAGGGGAACCAGCGGACGTAATTCCGGTGGAATAACAGGAACAATTTTGATGATCATCCATTCCGGATTGTTCTCAATACGAGTTCTTGCACCACGGAAAGCCTCAACAACCTGTAAGCGTTTTAAGGCTTCATTTTTACGTTGTTGTGAAGTTTCGTTTGCTGCCTGGTGACGTAAGTTATAAGATAAAGTATCCAGGTCAATACGTTTCAGCAAATCTTCTAATGCTTCAGCACCCATTTTGGCGATGAATTTATTAGGGTCTTTATCGTCTAGATATTGATTCTCTTTTGGTAATTTATCTAAAATATCAAGGTACTCTTCCTCAGTCAGGAAATCCATGTACTGGATACCCTGCTCTTCCATTAAACCGGATTGAATGACTACATAACGTTCGTAGTAAATGATCAGATCCAATCTTTTGGTAGGAAGGCCCAATAAGTAACCGATTTTATTTGGCAATGAACGGAAATACCAGATATGCGCTACAGGAACTACCAGATTGATGTGTCCCATACGCTCTCTGCGCACTTTTTTCTCCGTTACTTCAACACCACAACGGTCACAAACAATACCTTTATAACGGATACGTTTGTATTTACCGCAATGACATTCGTAATCTTTTACCGGACCAAAAATACGCTCGCAGAACAAACCATCACGTTCTGGTTTGTAAGTACGGTAATTGATAGTCTCAGGTTTTAACACCTCACCACTAGAGCGCTCTAAAATAGCCTCCGGCGATGCCAAACTAATGGTGATCGAGGTGAAATTGCTTTTTAATTTATTATCCTTTTTGTAAGACATAGCTCTGTTGTTTGAATTTGAAGATTTAAAAAACCGGAACGGAGCAGATCCGTTCCAGCATTAAAAAATTCAACATTAGTCTAACGTAATATCTAAACCTAATCCGCGCAGCTCATGTACCAGTACATTGAATGATTCCGGTACACCTGGAGTCGGCAGGTTCTCGCCTTTTACAATTGCTTCATAAGTTTTGGCCCTTCCGATCACATCATCCGACTTCACAGTCAGGATCTCCTGAAGGATATTAGCCGCACCGAATGCTTCTAATGCCCAAACTTCCATCTCACCAAAACGCTGACCACCAAACTGGGCTTTACCACCCAATGGCTGTTGTGTAATCAATGAGTATGGTCCGATTGAACGGGCGTGCATTTTGTCATCAACCATGTGGCCTAATTTCAGCATGTAGATAATACCTACTGTAGTTGGCTGGTCAAATCTTTCACCCGTTAAACCATTATGCAAATAGGTTCTTCCTGAAGCAGGAACACCAGCTTTAGCAATCCATTCTTCAACCTCGTCATGTTTAGCACCATCAAAGATCGGGGTTGCGAATTTCACACCCAGTTCTTTACCGGCCCATGCCAATACAGTTTCATAGATCTGGCCAAGGTTCATACGTGAAGGTACACCCAGTGGGTTCAGCACGATATCAACCGGAGTTCCGTCATCAAGGAACGGCATATCTTCATCACGAACGATACGGGCAACAATACCCTTATTACCGTGACGGCCCGCCATTTTATCCCCTACTTTCAACTTACGTTTTTTGGCTACATAAACTTTTGCCATCTGCACAATTCCTGAAGGCAACTCATCACCTACACTGATCGCAAATTTATCGCGTTTATATGCACCCAGTTCTTCGTTCACACGGATACCATAGTTATGGATCAATAATTTGATCTGATCGTTTTTGTCATCATCAGTAGTCCATTTGTATGGGTTGATGTGGGCAAATTCCAGATCAGCTAAACTTTTCTGCGTAAACTTAGCACCTTTAGCGAACAACAATTCCTTGTAAACGTTGTAAACACCTTGTGATGTTTTTCCGTTCACGATCTGGAATAATTTCTCTACCAACTCATTTTTCAGGTTGGTTGTCGCCAGGTTATATCTCTTGTCTAATTTTTCTATCGCAGCTTTTTCCTCAGCTTTGGTAGTTTTTTTAGCTCTTGAGAATAATTTAGTATCAATTACCACACCTTTGATCGAAGGAGGGGTTTTCAATGATGCATCTTTCACATCACCTGCTTTATCTCCGAAGATCGCACGTAACAGTTTCTCTTCCGGTGAAGGGTCTGACTCACCTTTAGGGGTAATTTTACCGATCAGGATATCGCCTTCTTTAACTTCAGCACCGATACGGATGATACCGTTTTCATCTAAATCTTTTGTTGCTTCTTCAGAAACGTTAGGGATATCCGGTGTTAATTCCTCTTCCCCGCGTTTCGTATCACGCACTTCCAGTTCAAACTCTTCAATATGCAGTGAAGTAAAGATGTCCTCACGCACAATACGCTCGCTGATCACGATCGCATCCTCAAAGTTATATCCCTGCCAAGGCATGAACGCTACTTTTAAGTTACGGCCTAAGGCCAGCTCACCATTTTCAGTTGCATAACCTTCACATAATACCTGTCCTTTAACAACTTTCTGGCCTTTCTTAACGATTGGTTTTAAGTTGATACAAGTGTTCTGGTTGGTTTTCTTGAATTTGATTAATTTATAAGTTTTGCTGTCACCTTCAAATGATACCAAACGATCTGCATCGTTTCTCACATATTTAATGGTGATTTCGTTCGCATCCACATATTCAACAACACCATCGCCTTCAGCATTGATCAGTGTTCTCGAGTCACGTGCTACACGTCCTTCCAGACCAGTTCCAACGATTGGCGCTTCCGGACGTAACAAAGGTACGGCCTGGCGTTGCATGTTGGATCCCATCAGGGCCCTGTTCGCATCATCATGCTCAAGGAACGGAATCAGTGAAGCAGCGATTGAAGTAATCTGATTCGGGGCCACGTCCATCAAGTCTAATTTCTCAGGCTCAATAATCGGGAAGTCACCTTCATAACGTGCTTTCACACGTGCAGTGGTGAAGTTACCTTTATCATCATACTCAGCGTTTGCCTGTGCAATGGTTTTACCATCTTCATCTTCCGCAGAAAGATAAATTACATCTTCATCTACAGCAACGATACCATCCTTAACTTTTTTGTAAGGCGTTTCTATAAATCCTAATGTGTTGATCTTCGCATGTACACAAAGAGATGAGATCAAACCAATGTTCGGTCCTTCCGGTGTTTCAATTGTACACAACCTGCCGTAGTGAGTATAGTGAACGTCACGTACCTCAAAACCTGCTCTTTCACGGGAAAGACCACCTGGGCCTAAGGCTGACAAACGACGCTTGTGCGTAATCTCTGCCAAAGGATTTGTCTGGTCCATGAACTGTGACAACTGGTTGGTACCAAAGAAAGAGTTAATTACCGACGATAAAGTACGGGCATTAATCAGATCTGTTGGTGTGAACACCTCATTGTCACGAATGTTCATCCGCTCACGGATAGTACGTGCCATACGCGCCAGACCTACACCAAACTGAGCATATAACTGCTCGCCTACTGTACGTACACGACGGTTTGACAAGTGGTCAATATCATCCACCTCTTCTTTGGAGTTGATCAATTTGATCAGGTATTTCACAATCGCAATAATATCTGCTTTTGTCAATACTTTCACGTGATCAGGCGTATCCATTTTCAACTTACGGTTGATCCTGTAACGTCCTACATCTCCAAGGTCATAACGTTTATCCGAGAAGAACAAACGTTCGATGATACCTCTTGCCGTTTCCTCATCAGGTGGTTCTGCGTTACGCAGAGCACGATAGATGTTTTCAACCGCCTCTTTTTCAGAGTTTGAAGTATCCTTCTGTAATGTATTATATATAATTGTATAATCAGCCTGGCTTGCACCGTCATCTTTTGACAAGATAATAGTTTTCACACCAGCATCAATGATCATATCAATGTGTTCATCTTCTAAAACAGTATCCCTGTCCAAGATCACTTCGTTACGATCAATAGAAACTACCTCACCGGTATCTTCATCTACAAAATCTTCAACCCATTTTCTTAAAACTCTTGCAGCAAGTTTACGTCCGATGTATTTTTTCAAACCGGATTTGCTCACCTTCACTTCATCAGCAAGGTCAAACAGTTCCAGAATGTCTTTATCAGAATCGTAACCGATCGCACGCAGCAGTGTGGTAACCGGGAACTTTTTCTTACGGTCAATGTAAGCATACATGACGTTGTTCACGTCAGTAGCAAACTCTATCCATGATCCTTTGAAAGGGATTACACGGGCAGAGTAAAGCTTGGTACCGTTAGTGTGGCGGCTTTGGCCGAAAAACACACCAGGTGACCTGTGTAACTGAGAAACAATTACACGCTCCGCACCATTGATCACGAAAGTACCTTTAGGAGTCATATATGGGATAGTTCCCAGATATACATCCTGAATAATAGTTTCAAAATCTTCGTGTTCCGCATCATTACAAGACAATTTCAACTTTGCCTTTAAGGGAACACTATAAGTTAACCCACGGTCGATACACTCAGGTATATCATAACGCGGCGGGTCAATAAAATAATCAAGGAATTCCAGGACGAAAATGTTCCGGGAGTCGGTGATTGGAAAATTTTCAGCAAATACTTTAAACAAGCCTTCAGTATGACGGTTGTCTGATGTAGTTTCTATCTGGAAAAATTCTCTGAATGATTGCAACTGTACATCAAGAAAATCTGGGTAATCTATGATGTGCTTACTACGTGCAAAATTTACTCTTTGGTCGACTTTATTTGCCAAGGTACTAAAGTTAAATTTAGTTTAAGAATAAACTATTTGTTTGGTTTGCCGTGAACATTCCACCAACCAAACTTAGATGAAATGTATATAAACAGGTATAGACTCCGACTATACAGTCGGAGTCTATGTTTGAAGTTATATTAAAATTAAGTGATTACTTAATCTCAACTACCGCTCCAGCTTCTTCTAATTGTTTTTTCAAAGCTTCAGCTTCGTCTTTAGCAACACCAGTTTTAACTTCTTTTGGTGCACCATCAACTAAGTCTTTAGCTTCTTTCAAACCTAATCCGGTTAAGTCTTTTACCAACTTAACAACTGCCAGTTTAGAACCACCAGCTTCTTTCAGGATTACATCGAAAGTAGATTTTTCTTCAGCCACAGGAGCAGCATCACCAGCAGGACCTGCAACAGCAACTGCAGCAGCAGCTGGTTCGATACCATACTCGTCTTTAAGGATTTGAGCTAATTCGTTAACTTCTTTAACTGTTAAGTTTACCAATTGCTCAGCAAACG
>Ga0247730_1000100_pt1 | contig 89412 bp, 183 predicted proteins | sample UWRJL073202C2_FD_180959 | JGI IMG/M metagenome (GOLD analysis project Ga0247730, IMG submission 180959) | Plant litter microbial communities from Arlington Agricultural Research Station in Wisconsin, United States - UWRJ-L073-202C-2 | ecosystem: Environmental > Terrestrial > Plant litter >...
AATGTCCAGAATACAATCAGTATAAACCCTATGATGATCATGATGCAAGTATCTCAGCAAGTAACATTTCTTTCTGCTCTGTTGTCAGATACTTTGCACGAACAATTATTGAATTGTGCTTACGTGTCACAGCACCAAAGATTGTATCTGCCTTATTCTCAGCATCTTTGATACGTTGCAGCAGTTCTTTACGTTCACTGTTGAGCAATGGAAGCTCTAAACTCTCAGTATCCCCTCCAATAGTGAACACTGTCCCTGCAATCAACACCTTGTCACCCTTCTTATAAGTCATGGAAGAATCATAAGGAGGTACACTCTTTTTATTAGCCATTGTCTTTTCTCCTAAACTGAATTATGTAAGCCGAGTGAATCTGTATAACCCTCATGCAAATCACTATAAGCACTAATCTGCTCATAAATTGTAAGTTGTTCAGCCATTTTAATAAGCTTTTTACACTGCTGAATGCTTGTCATAAGCCCTGAACACCCTACACGCTTAAATTCATCATCACTCACTTTGGATGCTGATATTTGCAGTTGAAATAGGATATTGTTCAAGGCTGACAGCTGTTCTTCACTAGTTAAGATGTTCATTTTGTACTCTCTTTGTTTTTTGAACTCTTTCTGTTCAAACTTTTATCAAAACTCCAATTGAAAATACCCCACCAACCGCTACCACCTATAGAGAAAGACTCACACGATTTTCCTCTAAATATCCACCTAAATGGGTAAGTTGTGAAACTTCCCAGAAATTGTTTTAATACAGTTTTATAGCTGCAACCTGCTTTGTAATATAAAACTGTTTCAAACAGGCCCGCACTGACGCCTCTTAGAACAGGTCTGCAAACAAAGCCAAATATAATTGTCAAACACAAATAACCAAAAATCATTGCTAAGATATTCATTTCTTCACCTCAAAATACCAAATCTTGTAATTAGAAACCCAAGCTCCCAGCGTAGAGCTATAGGTTTCATGAATCTCAAAAGGTCTGCCTTCTTTTGAAGCCACTAGACATTCTGCTTTTAGAATCTCTTCATTCTTACTGAATCTGGTGACGCTACTTGATGCAAGGAATAGGTCTTTCATTTCTCCTCCTTCAACCACCAAGTCCAAGGATCACCATACAAGGCACCACCAGCAAACATGGATAAAATTGGTAGCATTACAACGTAGTATATTATAAATTCCATCATTCTTTCTCTCCAAATAAACTATTCACCCAGAATATAGCAAAAGGAATACTAAGCAACATCCAGAACGGCCCTACTAAACTGAAGAATAACAGAACAATGACATCTATGCCACTAATTCCATGTCCATCTAGACGAATGGCGAGGGCAATGAAGATTGAGCCTAGGATTCCCATGGCATACCAAGCTAGGATTGATGTAAGCATGCTTGTTCTCCTATTTCAATTAATGACTCTATTTGTGCTAATAGATTTTTAATATCATTGTTTTCAGGGATGTCCAATTTCTTTGCAATTTTGGACATACGCTTATCTACTTTGGCTAGATCAACCAAAAGGAGGTTGAGCTGTCGGTTTAGTTGGGCTTTGGTCATTCTACCTCCTTACCCAGGATCGGTTTAAGAAACTGCTGCTCAAACTCAGGACGTATAAACTTAATTTGATTTTTATAAGCTTTCAGCAAGCCATTCTTTGTGCAATGCACATAAACCCTTTCCACCAACTTGCAAGCTTGGGCTTTAGTGAGGGTGTAGGCATCGATTTGGAAACATTTTTCATAGTAGCAGCCAGTAAGCTTACCGATGCGGCTGATTTCAGGTACAAAATTAACACCGTCAATAGTCTTAATCCAACTACTGTCGTGCAACTTAACTGCTGTATTGAAACTAATCACTTCGCAACCTTTAAATCCACAGCCATACTTTGCACCAAATGTGCTACGAAAAGCTGGGTAGTAGTCATAGCCAAGTGCATCCATAAACTCAATCACTGAACGAATCTGGATTTGTTTACTGTCTACATAAGTGTAGCCTTCAGTGTTAATAGGACTACCTTTGGTTTCTTTGTAATGTTGAAGCTGTTCTTTACGGTTCATTTCACTTTCCTCTGGTTAAAATAAAAGCCCGATATACGTCCTCTGTTTAAAGATTATCGTACATTCGGGCTAGTTGGTCAAGCTTTGTTTTCATCATACTTTTCTATTAGAACATTTGCCCTAGTAAGAAATGTTAATGATGACGTGTCTCTATACTCTTCTTTGTAAACAACCTTTTTAATGCCAGCTTGCACAATAAGATTAGAACAGGACTGACAAGGACTCAATGAGCAGAATAATGTACTCCCTTTTAAACTCACTCCTGCACGGGTAGCCTTCATAATTGCATTAGATTCTGAGTGAAGAACGTGTGAAAAAGTTACCCCTTGATCATCCTCACATTTATTGTCAAAACCGCTAGGCGTCCCATTCCACCCAATAAGAAGTACGTCATCTGGTGTGATTAAGACACTTCCCACCTTCTTACGCTCAGCCTGTGAACATTCTCCCACCCTTGAACACATGTCAGCATACAAGTGATACTCTCGATCCTTCATTCTCCCATTACCACTGAGAAGTAATCACTAGGGTCTTGGTCATAGTCATCTGAACAAGTTTGTGCAGTGAGCATTTCTTGCAACTGATAGTGATCTGATTGATCAAGATCCAACAAGTCTGAAAAGCAAAAATCTAGCATATTTATCTCTCCCAAGATTATAAATTAAGTTGTATTTTACTACTTACCAACTATCATAGTCTGTAAGAGTGATACCAATTTCCAACTCAGGACATTCTATCGCACTATTCTGACCAATACCAGAAGAACGTGAAAATAAGTATTGAAATGTTAAAGTCCTCTTTGTATCTACACTAGAGCATGTGTATCCTTCGATTAAGTGACACATTTCAATAAACTCTTTGGCTTTCTTCTCTTCACTTTCGTTTAATTTAAATTCTGTCATATCAATAATCCTCTTTCTTGTATTTGCAAGTTTCTTTAGAAAGGTCTTGATTGAAATCTACAAAAACATTATCTCCTATGTTTTTCTTTACGATGAATGCACACCCGGTTTTATCCCATAAGGTTTTACCAGCAGTGTACTTTGCATCTGGATCAAGACCACAAGCTGTTATCATAAAGCATATGATGACCATAATCAAGTGTTTCATCATTTTTTCCTCGTGGCTGTGCCTCGACAGCTTAATTCACCTGACTCAGATCGACTGACTGTCTTCTGAAGTTTACTTGCAACAATTGTGTACCGACCTTTTGAGTATACAGAGTCTACATAGTCTTGTGCAATAGCTCTTGATGAAGTATGTACAAAAATATATTCCCCCATCGCATTCTGAATGTAAAAGGTGGCTGGTGGAATGAACAGATAGTCTGTGAACGTCGCATAATCTACAATTGTAATCTTCAACTTTTTTTCTTTAGCTACCATAAATCTCTCCTAAGCACATCCTTGTGCTACTTCTGTATAATCACTCTATAGTCGTCTATAATTGGCTATAAAAGATTATTCTGGTTGGGTTGGTGGATTTGCTTTCTTGCGAGAAGCTTTCTTTTTCTCAGGCTTAGGAGCAAGAGCTAAAGCAACTGCTGCATCCACTTTTTCTTGAATGACATCCTCAAGAGAAAATTCTTCCAAACCTAAATCCTCACCTTCCGGTTGCATATCAGACCCGCATAAAGGGTCTCCACACTGACATGGCATATTTGCACGCAATTCATCACGATACTCTTTGTATTTAGGAAGACGTTCACGCAATTCATCTGCAAAGAAGTAAAGATCTTTTCCGTCCAAAACTTGCTGAAGCTCAACAGAATTTAGAAAGCCATTATAGGTGCGTTCAATCCACTCACGATTGAGACGTTCAGTATAACTCACTGACAAACGTACATCAATCTCTTTACCCCAACCCGGAGAATACGAGCAGGCGTGGATCATGGCTGTTGAACTATCATCAATAACCCAATCATCAGCCTGCAACATTAAGGCTGATGCCGCACTTGCGCAAGTCATACCAATCTCAACAACAATAGGTGCCTTACATTCATTCATACGACGGCACAAGAAATCACATGTTTCAAGGCTGCCACCTGGGCTCGACAGTTGAATAAAAATTAAATCATGCTCAGAGGCTTCTTCCAAAGCCATAATTTCTTCTTCAAAATCGTCAATTTCAGTAATAGGGCGAGCAATACGGATTTTGTATTCGTGATTATTAAATGCACGAGTCATCACACGCTTTGGTTGCATAAACGGAATTAGTTCTGTCATTTTTATTTCCTCAGTCAGTGATTTCTACTTCGTATCTATGGAGTGCTTCATACACACGATTATCAATAAGGTGTTTGTACTTTTCAGCTTGTCGTTTGATTATAACTTCTTTGTTTACTTTATACCAATTAAAACACTCTTCAATTGTCCCTCCACCACAACCCGTAATACGCTTGCCAAGGTCTGGATCACAAACACTAGCGTGCAGGCTCCAGTTGCCCTGCCGGGTTTTATACCGCATCACACCAATTGGATAATCTCCACGTCCAGCTTCCCTCTTAGTAAATAGGGCGTTTAACTGGCTTGGCACGTAAGCGCAAAACTCAGGTGAGTACACCTTATTACCTTTGCAAATAATATCTTTGTCTAATTGCCATCTAGGTGTCCTTGAACCCATTTGATATTTTGCCCACTCATAAAAATTTGCAAAAGTGTACCACTCTTCTGTAATACTGCACTGTCTGTACGTTGGTCTTTTATCTAATGCTTTGGTAACATGAACTCGCTCTATCATCCCTGACCATGTCATGTAAATAGGTTTGCATGTGTGCCAATCATCTGAAGGCTCTCCATAACAACCAACACCATATACGCTTTTATGGTAAGGGTTAGCAATCTGACCTAACTTACAGCTCTGTTGAGTTGTTTTTACCCTTCCTTTGAACTCATCCAAAAATTCAACAGTTAGATTGGAGTGCTTTACATATTCTACTATTTTTACTCTATAACCTTCATTGGTGTCAAATTCATCCCCTACACAAACAGAAGGAGCATATCCAGGTTTCTTATGTGTACAGCCACAGCACCTTGTGCCTTGCCTCAAAGATTTTATCTGATGCTTTACAATATTGCCACAGGCACATTCTAGCAGAAACATTCTTACAGGTGCCTTACCTGTAGTTTTTGGTTCAATTTCTTTGATAACAGACAACTGCCCAAATTTATACCCTTCTTCAAAAATTTCACGAGTTGGTTTCCTGTAACACAAACACATACGAGTTTTCAAACTGTCTTTGCGAACCCTACTTAGATGATCTCCACAGTCTGCGCACTCAGCTTCAACATATTTATGATTCTTTTCCTCAATTTCTGAGTAAATTTTCCATCTACTACTATCGATATCCATAATCACCCCTCATTAGCTCTATCTTTCATCATCCCAATTGCAATATCTCGAACCAGACCGCCGCGAACAATATCCGAAGGGTCAGAGAAATCAATTACTGCAACTCCTTTCAAATTGTGACGCTCCGCAAAAGACATAAACCATTCAAGACCCGACTCACCTCGAATATCCTTCTGTAAAATGTCCCCGCACAGAATGAGCTTACACTGGTCGGAAACTCTCGTCACAATACTTTGCATTTCTTCTTTAGTAGTTTGCTGTGCTTCATCAATTACCAAGTATGATGGCAAATCAAAAGACCGCCCACGAATACTTTCAACTTCTTGTACCTGAATTTCACCAGACTCTCCATCCTTCAGTGCAATCTCATAAGCTCCTGCCCCAATACGAGATTTAATAGTATCTAGTACGTTACGCACATACGGATAGAGTTTTTGAAGTGAACTCCCGGGTTTAAATCCTGATGTTTTACCTGTTTGAACATACGCACGAGCTACAATGATCTGTTTAATTTCATTTTTACGAAACTTATCAGCAGCAACCACAGCTGCACAAAAGGTTTTTCCCGTACCATGCAAGCCAAGGCATACAATTGCTTTGACTTCAGGATCTTCCAATAGACGGAAGTATTCTTTCTGTTTTGCAGTTTTAGCTGTCACAGGTGGTGGATTATTACGTTCTTCTAGGAACTTCTCTTTAACTTCAGGTTTAACACCACCATTTCGAGTTGATTTAGTCCTTTTTCTAGGTACGAGCACATCTTCACCATTGATAGGGACTACGAAATTTCTATTTGATGCACCCATACATTCACCTCTTCATCAATTAATTTAATTTACCACTCTCACATCTTACTACAACTTCCCCACTTGTCAAACTATTTCTTCTCCTTTACAGCCTTCAAAGTATCTTCAGCAGCCTTAAGTGATTCCTTAGCTTTCTTGACAGCCTCTTCTGCTTGCAGTTCCTCTCGTGTCTTACTTATAAAAATTACTCTTTCAAAAGTAAGTTCCCTAGCCCCACCACTCTCCTGATAATCCTGAGTTAAATAATATTTATGAACAGCTTCTTTAACTTTTATTTCAATAATTCCGCCGTTTACCCCAGCCATAAGGTTACGGGAATATAGTTGTTCATTATCATATATCTTAATAATATTATTAGGGCCGTATTTAAGTTTCATGCCGTTACCCTCCCAAAACATATTAATTCAACCTCCCCGATTCATTCTGCGTCAACACCAATTCCAACAAGTCAGCAATGCTCCTAGTACACGCTAACACTGATGCGGCTACGGCAGTGTCATATTTCTTAACCAATTCACTTGCAAGTATTTCCTCCACCACTTGTTGCTCATCTGGGGTGATACGTGAATATAGCTCTTTGTTGAACTGCACACTGAGTTTATCAAAAGATAGTTGGTCAAACATGTCGAGTACAGCAGGACTGTCACGATAGGCTGCATATAGGGATTGCTTAAGAAGATTACTCATGACACAAACTCTCCCAGATAAAAAGCCTTTGTATAGAATTCTGGTGCAGGACCAGTTCCGGGATACCTACGGCTTACTTCGCCAATAGCTTTAAAGGCTTCTTCCTCTGTTGAATATTCAACAATATAGTCTCGACAATCCGATGGGCTCCAAAGGTCACGATCTTGGAATTTTACTTTGTATACTTTATTCATTATAATTAACCCTCTTACTCAAGTCAAAAATACATTGACCACTACCACCACAGGAATCACTAAGCGTAACTATCATGTAGCCATCTAGTTCTTGTGGTTCATCCAGATTCATTTCTGAGTAGGTTTCTCCCTCTCCGTTAAAAAGGTGTTCCTCATTATTTTCACTATTCCACGAAACAGTGTTGCCATCAAAGTTCCAAATGTAGTTAGTACAATCTTCTGGCATTGTGATCAGACCAGCTTGGTAAAATTTATCTAAGATATTCATTCTTCCACCTTATACAAAATCGCATTATTCCAAACACAAGGGTAGTTTACAAATTCTCTTGTATCAATTACCCCATGCACACGAATACCACTTTCAGTGTAGCCACTAGTTAGCACATCAAACCCTTCTCGTGTAGGCATCGGAACAAAGTCCTCATCCATTGCTACATCACCAAGCATTCCTAGATTAATTGTCATTTTGCTTCTCCTCAAATACAGTCACAATATCAGAATAGTCGTAATTGCAATCTTCTACGTTTTTATCCCAATCTAGTGTTGCAACATATTCAAAAATACCATGAGGGTCTGAATCGTTATGCTCTAAATCAATAACAGCTAGAACATTTTTCATATAATTTGTTGGACATGTGTGTTCATTATAGTAGTATTCATGATTGCTTTCGGCATCAGAGAAAGACATCCCCTCAACTACCAAACCCACATTACCGTTTTTAAGCAACACAATGTTTTTATTTACACGCTCTCCGATTGCTTGGGTAAACACCTCACCACTTTTTTTAAAAATAATACGATAACGTTCACCACAACTATCACAATACCAAGAAGTTGAAATATCAGTATTCAATAGATGGTCAATACTACTTGTTTGTTTTTCACAACATGGACATACAGCATAGTTTTTTGTTTCTACCACAGGTATCATTTGTTTCATTCTATATACTCCACTTCAACGACATGATAGCCATGAAAGTCATCTGTTGTATTCAAATCATAATCGGGATACTTTGCTGAAATGTCTTCAAAGGCTTTCTCCTCAACCTCATTGATCATTTCCTCATACTTATCCCAACCTTCGCTGTCATAATCATCCACTGGCTTTTTAATGTCAATAGATAATTCTGAAATAAGCTTCTGATATTCATTGTCAATAACCTTGTCATATTTGCAAGGTGTCACTGAAATATATTTATCAGCATCTTCTTTCTTTGCAAATGCCTGCACAGGCCAGATCATGTAGTCATCATACATTCCAGCGGCTGCTTGGACTAAGTAGATTTTATTCATTGCTTTTGCTCCAAATGGAATTCCATAATCAACGCTCCAAGGCTACGTGAGTTCCAAGTAGGATTCAACGTTACCAATTCATTCAAATTACTGCAACCTGTTGTCTCCAAAAACTCTTTGATATCAACGCCCAGATTTTTAGCAACCTTACGAATTCCTTTGGCTCCGATATCGTGCTTCTGGGGAAGACGGATATTCAGTTCACTAGCTTTAGCGGCCCAGTAGGGCTCATCCACGTAAATGAGTTTAAGATTCTTCTCAGCATACACTTTCTTAGCATCTCTTGACGCTTGAGCTTTCTGCTGAGAAATTAGGCGTTCTTCTGCATTCATGCTTGGGAGGTTACTCATTAGCTGATTGCTCCTGTGCCCACTTGACTCCAGCAAGGAAAGCTTTTTCTAGCTCTTCTTTCTCATCAAGACCTTCCCAATCTGCCAAGTCACCCAAAGTCACATTCATCTCTTCTCCATGCCAATCCCACCAAGTACGTGGGGATTTCAAGTATTCCTTAAAAGCTTCAAATTTATCCACCATTCTCTCCTAAATAAACCTATTGATTTTAACACCATAAAACAACGCTACTATGTGGGGTCTGTGTACTGCATCAAAATTATCTTTAACGCAGCTAATCATACCACATTTTCCCACGATATCTACTATATTACGTCGTTTCTGAGGGGTATTTCCTCCACTCTTTCTCTAACAGCAATTTATAGTGATCATGATAGATCAAACCGCGAGTTTTACACTTCAAAGCCAGTCTACGTGAAATACCTTCTTGTTTACCTTTTCCGGGGTAGAAGAAAAACTTATCCCACGCATTAGCTTGCTTTATGAAATCTTCAGCCAAACCATACCACTTCTCTAACACAACTTTAGCATGCTCAAGATGCCACGTTGATGTTTTCATTTATTCATCTCCCAACATAATCTCAACAGCCTTCTTCACATGCACAGGAATATTCCCCAATGCTATCTCCCCCACTTCCCCTGCACTCCCTCCATTAACATAGCCTATGTACTCCACTTTAGCAATAGTGTTGTCAGTATTAATGTGGACAATGTATGTTGATTCCTCTGAAGGGGAGGATATTCGTATGTGGATTGTTTTCATTGATCACCCTTCATAAGTTTCAAACACTCTGCACGCATTGGTGAAAACATCCACTGATGCTTTTCATTTGGCATAGCATTGTCATTTTCTTTAACCAAACGACTTAGCATATCTTTTATGCTATCCAATTCTTTATCAAGTTTCTGGATGTCCTCATCTTGCTCATCAACACACTGATCCAGCAGGTTAAGGACCAAAATAACTTCCTCTTTAGTTGCCTTAATTTCAGGATGACCACCAGCAGCTTGCCACACTTCTTGCAAGGAAATCATTTCACAATTCTCATAATCTTTCATTTCAGATTTCCTTCATCGAAGACATCAAAGTCAGGATATTTTATAAAATCAATTTTCTTAGGCCATTCCCATTCTGCTTCATAGGCATTGGTTCCATTAACTTCCATATCCTCTTGAGAATTTCTGTGTAAAGTCCAATTACTGCACTCTTCATACTTGCTTTCCAGCATCCACCTATTGGCAATCACTGGTAACATCTCCAAAAACTTCTCAATCGTGTAGTCATAATTCTTAAGCTCACTGTGGAATTTAACAAGACTGCCTTGAGCATATTTTATGCTGTCACCGGAAAAAGGTATCCAATGTAGTCGGCTGTACCCAACATAAGGTTTAACTTCCACCACTAACTCAGCAACCTTCTCCCAACTAGTCACGAATGCCTCGGCAATCTCTCGTGACTTGAACTCTACCGTACCTTGCAGTTCTGTATACATCCCCATTACATATTCTCCTTTACGTATTTCTCAGCAGACCTTCCCGTCACATACCAGTCCATCATTTTGCTGTAGTCTTTCTTTGAAAGCTCAGTGTCAGGGACAAGTTCTTTGACAGATTGCACAAATGCTATCCATCCGTTTTGTGTGGGAGGGGTGGTTTTCACAAGTAGCACTCCGAGTATAGAACACCCTCTGTGAACACTTCTTTAATTTGACCGGCACCATTTGCCACACCCCAAGCCTCCTCTCGTGACATCCACACTCCCCACTGATCTACAAATCCTTGATCTGTTGCTACAGAATGTGCCTTACAGTCAATGTTCAGGTTATCAATAGTCATTCGCATGATTGGGCAGAAATGTTCATTGCCTACGATCAGATGTCCATCTACAATACAAGCTGCCATGCTCACCACACGCTGTACATTATTAAACCTCTCCCACACAGGTATGTAAGATCCATCTGTCATACCATGAACCCATGACAAGTGGTTCAGGAATTCACTACCGTATTTAGTAATCTCTTGCATAATTTTCTCCGCACACATTTGTGCATTTCTGTTTGTCTGTAGCCATTCTAAGGTATACTTGTGGAATGTGCAAGGGGAATCTAAAGCATTCTGTCATAAGAATGAAAAACATCTGTTGCCTTCTGAGCACAGCCATATTCTCTTTTAGCTCTTTTCCAATAAGTCTGGAAAAGCTCCCTTGCACGGGTGCTGTCAAACCTATTCTTTTGCACCCTTTTTGCAAACTTCCAAGCGATGTACTCTTCTTTCATCGTATCCGCCACAGATTGCTCATACTCAGCACAAGACTTTGCACGATAATACATTCTACGGTGTCTTAAGATGTGTCCAACCTCGTGCAGAAAAGAATCCATGAAACCTTGATAGAATGGGTTGATAAACACTGTACACTCTGTTTTCTTGTAATCTTTATAATAAGTCATTTTGAATTCAGCATGAGACAATCTGAAGACTGGCATCCACAGAATATTGTATTTCCTGCACAGCTTGTAAGCGTAAATCCATTGTGCTAGCTTGTTCATGTCAATCACCTATGTGTTGTGTATGGCATGATTTTATCTGAGGATAGTGCTGTGTGCAAGGGGAATTTGAGATTATTTTTAGGAGGGCATCATAGATGCTGTTGGATATTATTTGTGAAGAAAGGGGTTGACGTGGGGAGAAAGCGTGGTATTCTGTGTCTTATCTGTGGGAGAGCAGTAAGGTTTCTTTGGAGAAAGTACCGAGTAGCAAGGGGTACAAACCCATATAAACCGTGGGCTGTAGGCTAGTTTGTGTACTGGAATACATGTATCTAGTATCACCACTATCTATCTACTAATATTTACAACCAATAGGAGGAGAGTAGTTGATTTATGAATTAAGTAAGATGAAAGAATCAGAAGTATATTCTACTAATCTAAGATGTGTAAGAAGCTATATTTATTATCATGAATCTAAATACTACAAGAAGATAGTAGATCATATACTAGAGCATACAGAGGAAAGATGGGAAGAAGCAGTTAGATGGTGGATAAGTAATAGTGCTCGTGCCATTAAACATAAGGCTACTGGATTTGTATTTAGCTTAGATAAGAATACATATACCAAATCTGTTCAAGGTATTGGATACAGGAAAGTTAAATCTTTAGTTGATTTTCTTGAGCAAAAGGGTTATATTGATCTTTATAAAGGTTATGTGAAGTCTTGGAAAACAGTTAACGGTAAACCAAAACCTGATGTTGTTGTTCCCTCATGCCTGATATTTCGTAAGCGAACACTAGATATGTGGGAAGGAGTGGACGTTTCCTATAACCTATGGCGAGACCTTGAAGAAAGTGATCTTGCTATCATTCGTAATCGGGAGACTAAAGAATTAATGTCTACTCGTGGTCACAAAGGTTTTAAAGATATCAAATCTGAGGTGAGGAACATGAATAACAGTTTGGAAGGTGCAGACATTACATTCGATGGTAAGCCAATTGCTGATGTTGCATATCGTCGTATCTTCAGTGGTGATTTGGATAAAGGTGGTAGACTGTACACGCTCGGTGGTGGTGTCCAACTTCTTCCACAACACATTAGGGCATCGTCCTTAAGGATTGATGGTGAAGCTGTAGTTGAGCTAGACTACTCAGCTATTCACCCCAGTATCTGCTACCAACAGATGTATAATAACGATGGCTTTAATATTTATGATGTAATGGGAACTGAGTTCTCCCCTTATGATGCTGACTTATCATTCGTTAAAGTGGATGAGAAGCTAAAAGATCAATGGGAAACATTGACGGGTAAGAAGCACAATCCTAGGCGTTCACTGGCAAAGCTTGGAATTCTTATTGGTATGAATTCCGACGATATGAACAGCGCAGCGTGGACACTTGGTAACAAGGTGAAGCTTGACAGAGAGAAAGAGGTGGAAGACCAAGAGTTTTATGCTTTAGTTGGTAAGACAGACTACGGTAAAGTGTTAGAAGCTGTGAGAAGCCATAACGATTTTATTAGAGATATGTTCTTTAATGATGGCGGCATTATGCTTCAGAATATTGACAGCAAGATTATGATGAACATTGTTGGTGCAATGGGTGAGAAAGGTCATGCTGTTTTAGCCTATCACGACAGTGTTTTGGTTAAGGAGTCAGCAGAAGATGATTTGAGAGAAGCTATGTTTACAGCATGGAAAACAGTCTTAAGTGATACAACATTTTGTAAGGTGGATAAGAAATGAAAATCAATATTGAAGATGTCCTAGCAGCACAAGCTGTCCGACACGAAATAAACAATCAGGATATTTATGGCATTGAGTGGTATCAAGATGGTAAAAAGCTAAATATTCCAGACTCAGTATTAGAATCTTGGAGATTCACTGGATTGTCCAACACTGATTTTGTTAACTTTTGTTTGGATGAGATTGAATAATATAAAATAACACTTGACACGTCCGCGTGTCATTGGTAATATCTATTAATCAAACAAAACTAAATTAAGGAATTAATAATGTCACGCTGTCTCTGCTGCAACATTGAGATGAAGTGGAGAGATTTTAAAATGTTGCAGGATGATGGTAGTGAGGAAAATCTTTGCTCAAGTTGTCTTTCAATTGCTTACTCCCCAAATCATTGCAAAACCCATTTTTATCAATTTGAAGATATCACTGAGGTATTTTTTGATGAAGGCATCACTAGACCTAAGCTATTAAACGATTAATGCTTGCAATATGTTATAATATACGGTATAATTATTTGCCACTTGTGTTCTGGGTGGTGAAAAAAGAATTCCCTTACGTGATATGGCACAACTTTGGCGATTTCCATATGCTTGTCGGCAGGGTGAGAAGTAAGAGAATAAAAAGTTAGGAATATCTGTTCTGTAAAGACAGATTCATTGAATACTTATTTGGCCTCCGTAAGTTAGTAGGTGATGTGACATTCCTGATAAGCCGTCTTATAAGAAACAGTACACAAACCCATCTCGCTAACGTTTGTGTGTATGCTTTGCAAGGTGCAAGATAGGGCGTAAAATAATAGAGTATTCTATCAATTCCGCCGTAGCCCGCACATGCGGAACTAATTATTGGCGATTAGCTCAGTAGGTAGAGCGAGTGACTGTTAATCACTATGTCCCAGATTCGAGTTCTGGATCGCCAGCCAAGCATGCAGTTCGATTCTGCTCGTTAGCTGAGGGTTGGTACGAAATTGGGTTCGATTCCCTGATTATCCGTTTGGTGACGGAAGCTTGACTGATGGAAAGACATCATTAATTCTAGTTTCACCCAGCACAGAGCCAGAAGTAAATTCTACATAAATCTGTGTTGTCCTCAAACCAACAACATTTTCTCTCCTCCTATCTTCAGTGTTGTCGGTTTATTGTGTCTTCTAAGTTGCTATCTCCCGATTTAGAAGACATTTCTTTAAGTGCTGTTTATCGCTCAGCGAACACAATCTAATTGTACCCTAACAGCCTTTAAATAAGTGTATGCACACATAGGAAATTAATCATGGCTAACAAGACTCCTAACAAAGACACTAGATTTGATGGTCCTAAGTCAAATCGTAATACAAAAAATAATAGTAAGGTTCGCATCACTAAGTCCAAACTTCGAGCTACTGCCGAAAAGCTTAGAGAAATCGAGCCTACTGCACTTGAGAATATAAAGAAAAGTGTAGAAGGTGATAAGGTTGAGCAACAGCAATTGGATTCTTCCAAGTGGATCGTGTCTAGCATCATTGCGCTAGACCGTGCAGCCTCACAGGAAGAAGCATCTCTTACTAAGATTCGTCTTGAAGGCAAGCGTGATGAGTCTGAGGAAGATGAAGAAAACGTTGCAGAGATTGTAAAGCTTGTGCCTAGGTTGAAGCTTACGTTTGATGAGCCTGAAGAAAAATAATAATAAAAGGAAACAACAATGAACCTCATTCTAATCCTATTGATTTTACTTCTCCTACTCCCAGCTTTGGGTGTGTACACAGTTGCCGTAAGTTTTGGATTGGTAATCAAGATCCTTTTGGTTATTCTCATTGTTGGCCTGATTTTGAATGTGCTTGGTGGCAATCGAAACTTTTGGTTTTAAACAAATAGTTTTTAAATTTAAACTATTCAAATTACTCTTGATGATAGAGAGATATAAGAATAGGAAATGAATCAAGATTGTCTGGTAATACCACAATAATTAAAAAACGGATGCACTATGACACCAGATGAGAAGTACACAATAATTTCAAGGGTTGGTCCAGCTGCTGCTGCCCTATCTGGTGTCTACGGAGACGATCAGCTCGATACATATAAGCTAACCAAGAATCTTTTTGGTAGATTTAAAACTGTAGCACCTTCAACAGATCCTATTACCTTCAATATGATGACAGAAGTTGAAACTGACTTTATGTCTGTACGTATTGCTATTCCAAACCTGCATACAAGTGCTGTGGCAGGCGTTAAGGTTAGCGTCTCTGTCTCATCTGAAAACTTTGTAGAAGACTTTGCAACAAAGGTTGATTCTGTTAATGGAAGCCCTTGGATTGATGCAACGTTCAAAGGAGCTACTTCAGTGAGTCTTCCTGTAGCCCTAGGAACGGATCGTCCATCTTGGACTTACACCGACATTATCCCTGTTCAAAGTGTCCCCACTACAAGCACAACACGTACAAAACCTTTTCTTATGGTGAGGATTGAATATCCTGCCAATAGCACTCTGACATGTCCTTACAATGATATCTATTTTTGGCGCACTATTGGTGTTCATCCAACATTGCGTGTAGCTCAACAAAATGTTCTTGGTGTCACCACTAAAAGTTCGTTCACACAATTTATCACAAGTGATACAAATGTAGTTGTTCCAGCATTCGAATACAATACATCTGTACTAGGTAAGCAAGTTGTAATGTGTGGGGATAGCACTGTTGCAGGACAAGGAAGTCAAGTTAGAGACTTTGGGGCTGTCCAACGTGCTTGTGTCAAAATGAGCAGCAAATCATCTCCTATTGAATACTTCAATACAGCCAAGCTTGGATTAGGTCCAGCCGAGTATTCTAAAGGATTGATAGACGTTATCACTGAAGTGGCACCAACAGATGTTTTCTATTCCCCATATTCTGTAAATGATACTGACACAGGTGGATTGTCTGCCTTACAAGTTGGCAGAGTTTATGGATATCTTGGCTACGTTAACTCCAATATTGATGCACACAAAACTAATCTGTTTTTGCTGGAAGGATTGCCCTGTAATCCAACATTCAGAGATACAGGTGCTGGGGATAGCAAACGGCGAGATATCAACGTAGCAATTAGTAAGTATAAGTTTGCAACTGTTGTTAAAGATTATGCCAAGGTGGTTAGTGGCAATATTGATGCAGATGGACAAACCCTAATCAAAGATGGATATGATTCAGGAGATGGGGTCCATCTCACCGATGCAGGCTATGATTCCTTAAGTGATCAGATTACACCTTACTTTAAGCCTTATAACGTGGCTTAATATGTGAGTGGAAAGAATCAAGTAGTGATGCTTGGTATCGAACTGCCTAGTTCGTTTGCTCGACTCATTCTGGCGGATGAGGTTGTAAAATAAATGACTGATGGAAAGACATCGTTGTGGAGAAGCTGAGTAAATCTTGTACTCAGAGAGCTGTCAGGTCAGGTTAAGATTGTGGACGCTGGCACAACTATTCACGTAAGTACACTACGGACACAGTGATGTGTCTCCTCCTAACGTTATAGCCCAACGTGTGTACTAGGGCTAACTAATTAGATTTTACACAGGCTAGGCTGTCCTTTAAAAGCCGTCGCAGTCTGTACGGCTATATAAATCCTAGCAAGACACCTAAAAAATAAATATTAAAATCAAAGGGTGTTTGTAATGGCGGATTCGCTAAATGATGTTTTCTTGACAACCAATACTTGGGTAGATTTGTATAATCTTACGGGTATTGCACCGGGAACATCTTTGATCGTAAACAACAAATCTTCTGCTACAGTTTTTCTATTGGTGCGTCCAAGTCAACCCGTAGGAACATCTAATGATGGTTGGCCCCTTCGGGCTGGTAATCTGGATGGTAATTGGACTGTTGTTGAAAAAGTGCCAGCTTCAAGTAGAGTTTGGGCAAAAGGATCAACAGGTGGTCGTCTCTTTGTAGAAACTTACGAATAGGAGATTAGACTATGTTTATTCCAAACAGAAATAAAACTACAGTTATTGAAGGTGAAGGCAATGACCTCTCAATGTGGCCGATTGATCAGTTGCCCTACAAAGCAGCCGATGGGACTATCCAAGGTAGTGGCGTAAGAGTTCTGAGTTCCGGCACTCTTTTAGCCCCTGTAGGGTTTGCCGTAGAATCAGGTAGTGTGGACTTTGGTGATGTAATTAGGCTTTCTGAGTCTGCTGGATTTCTTGCCTTTGAAAACTTAGTTGATAATATTAAGTATCAATTGGTTGATTACGCAACACCGAGAGACTCAGCCTCATCTAAACCTTACTATTTTTATCTCAAGGCTGCTGAAAGACGTGCTGATGCGCAGCCTAATGGTAGCATCACAATCTCGACTAATCCGCTCACTTTTGACTATACAACTCAATTCACAGCCCGTACAAATGCTTTGGTGTTCACAGCAACAGGCCCAATGACCAATGTGCGCCTTAGAATTACGGATAAGAAGAGTGGGGTAGCAATCAAGTATTTCCCCTCTAAATCTTCTTGGGTCACGGGAGAGAAAGGGACAACATTTGATGTTGGTGAAAACGTAATTGATTTCCAAGATACTGCCGTAATCTTTCAAGCTGGTACAGATATTGTTTTTGATATTCAAGCTGATCAAATGTATCTTGCTGGCAATAACGGCGTACCTAAGTTTTCAGGAATCATTCAAGAAGGTATTTTCATTGGAGTAGCAGATGAAAATGATCTGGGTACACTTAGGGAGCAAGTGGAAGCTATAGGCGATGGTTTTTCTGGTAAATACACTGATTTAACTGATGTTCCAGCTACGTTCGCACCATCACCACACACGCACCAGATTACAGAAGTAGAAGGTTTAGAGGCTCAATTAACCACAGTAAATACTGATATTAATTATCTGAAATCCCAAGCATCCAGTTTGGCTTCGGTGGCTTCAACAGGCAGTTATACAGACCTCATCAACAAGCCCTCTATACCAACAGCTACTAATCAACTAGATAACAATAGTGGTTTTATTACGATAGAGCATACGCATCCCATTTCAGATGTCGTTGGTTTACAAAATGCCCTTGATTCAAAGCTTGCAAGTAATGCGAATATTTCAGCAACTCATGTAACAGGTTTATCAAACGTAGCTTTGACGGGATCATACACAGACCTTAGCAATAAGCCAGTTTTCCCAAGCAAGATAAGTGATTTTGAAAATGATTCGGCTTACATTACTTTAGCACAAGTACCATCAGTTTCAATTAGCTGGGCTGACATTCAGAACAAACCCTTAACCTTTGCGCCTTCTACACATAGTCACCCTATTAGTGATATTGCAAATCTTCAAGCAACCCTTGACGGCAAGCGTAATTCATTAGATCCAATTGCATACTCAAGTTTGACAGGGCTGCCTAGTCTGTTTTCAGGTGCTTATAATGACTTGACTGGCAAGCCAACACTGTTTAGTGGCTCTTATAGTGATTTGATTAATAAGCCCATCTATGCAACCGTTGCATCCACTGGTAGCTACACGGATCTTACGAACAAACCTGTAATTCCTACTGTAAACTATCCGGTAACGTCTGTTGCGGGGAGAACAGGAGCAATTACCCTTTCTGCTACAGATATTAGTGGCTTAAGTAGTGTTGCAACATCTGGGGCATACTCAAGTCTCACTGGCTTGCCAACTATCCCGGCAGGACAGGTTAACAGCGATTGGGCAGCAACAAGTGGTCTTAGTCAGATTCTGAACAAGCCTGCATTGTTCTCAGGTTCTTGGAATGACCTAACAAATAAACCGACAACGTTTACACCATCAGCCCACACTCATCCAATCAGCGATATTACTAACCTTCAGTCAACTTTGGATACAAAGATTACAGCTGCAACATTGCCTATTACAAGGCGTGTTAACAACACAATCGTTGACAGAACAAAAGTTAAATATTACACAGTGGTAAGTGACAGCACATCGTCTGTTTGGACTGTAACAACAGGCACAGACTTTACAGAAATTCTTGATGTTCAAGTGCAACCTGTGAGTACAGCTAACACAGTGGGTGGTATTAGGCAAGCAAGCCTTAATGCTTACACAACAACAAGTACCAGCCTCACCGGCGTCACCTACGGTAACTCTGTATTGACAACAGTTCTAATCGGTGTTGGTGCCAATACTTTAAGTCTTCTGCCGAGCACTACAGTTAGGGTTCGTGTTGAGGGTGTTGGATCGTAGTAGATTAACAAAATTGCCTTGAAATATAGGCAATTTCAATTAGTTTATTAAAGTTGATAAATATTAGTTGACAGAATTGACTTATCTTAGTACAATTCCCTTATCAGCTCAGAAAACAAAGAGAGAAAAGAATTATGGCAAAGCAAATTGTTAACCTTACTTTTGGAAGTCCTGTAGACTTCGTTAACAAAGTATTGGAAATGGGTAAGCAAGGCTACACTCTTCATGAGAACACCTACCCGCGATTGAAAGGGTTCCCTATTACAGCAAGTCTGGTGATTGAGACAGACAAGACTGTAAAACAAGAGCCGGGTGTGCAGACTATTCCAGTTCCTTTGGGTGAACAGGTGTACACTAAGGAAGAATTGGAAGCGATGCCAATTGAAGAGATGCGTCCTATCGTAGCTTCTCGTGGCGTAAAAGGTCGCGATAAAGTTAAGATGATCAAGCAATATTTGGCTGCTGTTGAAAGTGGCAAAGATAATGATGAGCAAGAATCTGAAGAAGAAAGTTCGGAAGATAAGTAAGTACAATGAGAGCGAACGGATGGCCATCCCCGCTAACTGCCAACTCAGTTAGCTAGCTCTCACCTATTTAATCTAGTTGGAGATATTGAGTTTTGAATTACGAAAAGATTTACAACGCACTTGTAGAAAAAGCTAAAGTTCGTGGGTTAGATAAAAGTAAGGACTCTGGCTATTATGAGATTCACCACATTCTTCCGAGATGTTTGGGAGGGTCTGACCATAAAAGTAACCTAGTGATGTTTACGGGAAGGGAACATTTTATTTCACATATGTTGTTGTGGAAGATGTACCCTAGAAATTCTGATCTTATGCACGCAGCATGGATGATGAGCCATACTCGTAAAGGTTATAAAGTTAATTCAACGACTTATGAAGCTCTCAGTATTGACCACTCTATTTGGCTTTCTGAAAGAATGGGAGGGATAAACAGCCCTCAATTCAAGGACTTGACAGGTCAGCGAAATGGTAAACTAGTTGTACTTGAACATGTAGGCTGGAAACTGCTTAATAATGGGTTCAGTACATCTACTTGGCTATGCCAATGTGACTGTGGAAATTTCAGAACTCTCCAATCTAAAGAAGTTAGCCTTTCTTGTAAATCATCTTATAAGTCTTGCGGTTGTCTTACTGCTGAAGTCTCCTCATTGAGGGTTGGTGATAAGAATGCTTTCTACGGAAGGACTCATTCAGAAGAATCAAAGGCTAAGATGGCTGAAAAGAAATTTGGGCGTTCACCTTCTAACAAAGGTGTAAAAGGAACTCCAGAGAAAAGTCAAAGAATTAAAGATAGTTTGTCAAAAATTAAAAGATTTTCTTGGTTGCACCCCTCTATTACATCAGACCCAGTAAAGACTGAGATGTGGAAGATGGCAATGTTTTATTACGACCTTTATCTTACTAATACAATTTTGACAAAAGCAAAGTTCACAACACTTTACAATAAACTCTATTGTGATGATATACCTTCATCGGCTCTCTATATTATGCACGATAAATTCTCTGGCGGTTGGGTTCCTTTAGAAGACAGCGAGTGGGTTAAATTTTCTAAAGGATGAATTAATGAAAGATAAAAAATTACCGGGTCCAATTTCAGAACGTCAGCGAATGTATGTCACTGCTGATGTGGATGTGACCCTATATGGTGGTGCGGCTGGATCTGGAAAAAGTGAAATTGGCGTAATTGATTTTCTCAAGTATACCGACATCCCTAATTTTATCGGTGTTATGACTCGAAGAAACACCCCCCAGTTGACCGGGCCCGGTGGTTTGCTAACTAAGTGCAAAAGGATATTTGCTCAAGCTTACGATCCTGATGAATATACATGGCGTGCTAAAGATGGTAAGTTTGTCTTTCATAAATCTGGTGCGGAAATATATTTAAAACACTTTGAAAATGATCAGAGTGATGTGTCTTGGCAAGGTAGTGAAGCAAATCTTTTCTACGTAGATGAGGGAACACAGTTCACTCAGCACATGATTCAGTACATCATGTCTCGTATGCGTAATCCTTCGTGTCCTGAAGTAAAGCCTCATATGAAAATTACCTGTAACCCTCACAATTCACATTTTTTGAGGAAATGGGTAGAGCCTTATTTGCAAGAGGACGGCACACCAGATAGGAATAAAGACGGAGTAGTTAGATACTTCTCATTCCAAGATGGTGATTTTGTGTGGGCTGATACAAAACAAGAGCTAGTTAGAGATTATGGCATTCCAGAAGAAGATGCTCTCTCTTTTACATTCATTAGTGCAACAGTTGATGATAACCCAATCGTTAAGCGCATAAATCCAAAATACGTCGCATGGCTTAAAGGTCTCAAGGGTGTAGAAAAAAGTAGACTTTTACTCGGAAATTGGTTTGTAAAAGAAAGTTCTGTTGGGTATTGGTCAGAGAAATGGGTAACTCCTGTAAGGCTACATGAACAACAAATAGTGTCATATTGTAGAGCTTGGGATATTGCAGGCTCTCTTCCCGCAGATGATACACCAAATCCTGACTGGACAGCTGGTGTGTTGATGGCAAAAACAAAAGGTGGTCGTTACATCATTTGTGATGTTGTCAGATTTAGAGCACGTTATGGTGAAGTTATTAGGCGTATTATTGAGACAGCTGGTGAAGATCCAGAAAACACACAGATTATACTGCCTCAAGAGCCCGGCCAAGCTGGTAAAGCAGCTGGTCAGATGATGATTAAAGATTTACTTGGTGAAGGATTTTACGCACGTATGCGACCTTCTAACAAAAGCAAAGTTATTAGGTTTTCTTCTTTCGCAGCAGCTTGCGAAGCGGGGCTTGTAGACTACGTGGAAGGCGCTTGGAACGAAGCTTACTTTGACGAATTGGAGCGTTTTGATGGAACCCGCGCTGTAAAGGATGATCAAGTGGACGCCTCATCGGACAGCTTCATAACCTTAGCTCAAAAACTTCTAGTCCCAAACATCCTCTCCGGTCTTCAATCATTCGGCTTTGAACAAACAAGAAACCCCCTTAACAACATCCGATAAGGAGCCATAATGGCAGATGTAAATAAGGCTCCTGATGAGGACGCCACTCCTCTTTCTACCGGCACTGATTCGACTATACCTCGCATCAAGTTCTCAGAGAACGGTCAGCCGGGAATGAATATTCTAGGGGGTAATGTCTTTGATGATATGCAACGCGAACTTCAGTGGCCTTTCTGTATTAATACATTCAACAAGATGCGAAAGGATGCCACAGTAAGTTCTGCCATTCAGCTTGTTGAAACAATGATCAGTAAAGTTAAATGGAAAGTTGAAGTTCCTCACAATGCTTCTGATGATCTAAAACGTAAAAAGAAGTTTTTGGAAGAAGTTATCCAAGACATGGATACAAGCTTATTCTCTGTTGTTAAAGAGATTAGTTCTTTCAATACCTTTGGCTTCTCAGTTATGGAAAAGATATTCCGTAAAAGATTGAAGTCCAATGGCTCTTATTTTGATGATGGTTTGATTGGTCTTAAAGGTATGGTGCCTAGGGGTCAAGAAACTATCGCTAAGTGGGAGACTGACGATTACAACAGGTATATCTTAGGTTTGCGTCAGTGGGTTGTAAAGAAAGACGGTCAGCTTGGTGAGATGACTCTTTCAGAGGGTAGGCTCATTCCTCGTGAAAAGTTCTTGTTGTTTCGCACAGGTGTTCGTAAGAACAGTCCTACAGGAACCTCCCCACTGGTTGCTTGCTGGGAGTCATGGAAATTTAAGAAAGCTTTGGAGGAATCTGAAGCTATTGGTATTGCAAAAGATCTTCGTGGCCTTCCAATTGTCTATATGCCTATTCAGTATATGGTGGAAGGGGCATCTGATGCCGATAAAGCCACTTTTGAATATATGAAGAAGGTTGTGCGTAACATTCACCGTGAAGAACAAGAGGGTGTAATCCTTCCAAGTCTTTATGAGGAAGGTAAGCGCATGTTTGAGTTTGAGTTGGCGGGTGTATCAGGTTCTAAGAGTTATGATGTTGGGGCTATCATTGATCGTTATTCAAATGAAATCCTCATGTCTTTTTTCGCTGATGTCCTAAAGCTTGGTCAAGGTGCAACAGGTTCATACTCTCTTGCAGACTCCAAGACATCCATTATTGCAACACGTATTGAAGCTGCTCTGATGGAAATTCAAGATCAATTCAACAATGATTTGATTCCCCAGCTTGCAACCCTGAATGGATGGAACCCTGTTGAGATGCCTAAGCTTTGCTACGGCGATATTGACGAACGTGACATCGGTACATTTGCATCTGCTGTACAACGAATGAAAGCTACTAACATGATTGTTCCTTCTCCTAAGAACATCAACTATGTAGCAGAAATCATGGGTATGCCTGATCGTGTAGATGAGAACATGCCACAAGAAGAGTTGAATGAGCTTCTTGGTGTTGTTATGGATTCTAGCTCAGGTGATTCATTTACATCAGGTTTGCCGGGAGGCACTGGCGATAATATAGGTAGCTCGGGTGATGCCTCAGTTGCTAACAAGGAAAATAACTAAATGTCTCATCAATTGATTAGATTGCGTGACAAAGTTTATAACACACCTCAATTGATGTCTTTGGTATCCTTTGAGAATATCTGTGATTATCTGGATGCTCGTTGCTCTAAAGACTTCAAGCTTGAAGATGAAGCTGATGAAAAACAAGTAACAGACCGATACTCTTTCAACAGTGACATTGGTGTTGCTGTAATGAACATTCAAGGTCCATTGACTGATAAGCCAGTCACTATGATGGGTTTTGATTGTGGTGGTACTAGCTATCAGCAACTCAAGGAAGACTTCACCTACCTTGCAGACAGTGGCGCTAAGACAATCGCGTTCATGACTGACAGTGGTGGTGGGGAGGCGTACGGAGTTTTTGATGCAGCCAACTACATACGATCTTATGCAGATGCTAAAGGCGTAAAGATTATTTCGTATGTTGACGGACTCAGCGCTTCTGCTGCTTATGCACTGACTGCAATCTCTGATGAAATTATTACAAATAGTCAGTCTGAGCTTGGAAGTATTGGTGTTGTTGTTCGTCTTATGAATGATAGCAAAGCTCTTGAGAAAGATGGCTATGAAAGGACATTTATTACAGCAGGTGCCGACAAAGTTCCTTTTGCAAACGATGGGTCATTCAAACCAGAATTTCTTTCTGATATCCAAACAAAAGTAGATACTCTCTACGAAAGTTTTACAGAGTTTGTTTCTAGTAATAGAGGCATGTCTGTAGAAGCAGTTAGAGCCACAGAAGCAAAGACTTTCCTATCCGGGGATGCTTTGAAGCTTGGTCTAGCTGATAAAGTAATGACCCTTGAGGGTTTTTACGAATACTTAGCAGATACAGCGCAAAGTCATAAAGGTGATGAGAAATCAATGCTCAAAGATAAACTATTTAAAATGAATAAAGAAGGGCAAAGTTTCGATATGAACGAACTAGAACTCGCGAAGTCGGAACTTTCCGAACTTGGCACCAAATACGAAGCACAAGCTGCTGATCTTCAACTGGCCTTGGCAGGTGTTCAAGACCTTCAAGCTAAGTTGGCTGAAGCTCAAGGTGTTGTTGCTGAATTCAAAGCTGCTCAAGCTAAAGCTGAACTTGAAGCTAAAGAAGCTGTTGCAGCCACCCGTAAAGCTGCTCTGGTAGCTTCGATTGGCGAAGAACAAGCTGCTCAATTGTCTGCATCTCTTGAAGGTGTATCAGACGCGCAATACGAAGCTGTCGTTGCTGCTGTTACCAAAGCTAACGCTGCTCTTGTAGAAAACCCACTCTTTAAAGAAATGGGTGCTGATGTAGAGGTCGAGACTAACCCCGATATGGAAGACGCTCTCGCTAAACTTATCCAAAAAACCTATAAAACTAAGTAAGAGGACTATTTCCCAATGGCAATTAACGACCTGACCTACCGCACCCTTGGCGACCTTGTTGTACACGAACTTGATCCAAGTGTCGGCTATGCTCGTAAAGTTATCACCTTGAACTTCACTGCTGCCGGTGCTGTACCTATGGGTACTGTTGTAGCACGTGCTGCTGCTGACACCACTTTTCACCGTGCTGTTGTAGCCGACCTCACCGCTGCTGGTACTCAGTTTGCGGTTGTGTTTGGTGATCGTTTGAGCTGGAAGCCTACTTTTGATGTAGCTGCCACCACCAACACCCCGGCTGTTGCTTTTGTTCGTGACGAAGTTATTTTGTCTGACTTCCTCATCAAAGCAGTAAACACTCAATTTAACGCTGCCCAGATTGTGACCCTAAAAGGTCTGCTCGAAGCACAAGGCGTATTGGTGGAGATTGCTTGCTGAAAAGCGGCTTTCTCATCAAAATAAATAATCTGGAGCTTATATAAATGGCAATTGCTTTTCAAACCAACAACACCACTCAGGTAACTGAGCTTACCAACCAAATCGTAACCATCCCTAACCGCTGGGGTTTGATCAACAGCATGGGCCTGTTTAATGAACAGGGTGTTACTCAGGAAAACGTTACTGTTAGCCTGCTGACTGAAGTTGACGGCCTGCCAATTGACCGTAACTGGGATGAGCGTAACAGCACTATCAAGCCTACAAAGCGCGGTAGCCTGAGCTTCCCAATTCCTCACTTCCCACTTGATACCATGATCACTCCCCGTGACCTGCAAGGTATCATCTCTTGGACTAACTTTGCCCAAGGTCTGGAACTGGAAACTGTAGCAGCTGTACGTCTGCGTAAGATGCAAGAAATCCGCAACCGTTACGAGCGTCTGTCCGAAGTTGCCCGTATGCAAATCATCACCACTGGTTCGGTTTATGCACCAAGCGGTACTCTGGCACGTAGCTATGGTCCTACTGTAAACTACTACAACGAGTTCGGCGTAACCCGTACTGAGATTGTCACTGATCTTGATAACGTTAACGTTGACCCACTGAGCTACACTAACACCATCATCTCCGGTATTCAAGACGGTCTGTTGAATGGTCAAATTGCTGATGATTTCGTTGTAATCTGCTCGCCAGAATACTTCCAAGCGTTGATCACCAACCCTTATATCACCGAAGTTTACAAGTACTTCCGTCGTGATCAAGATCCATTGGTTAATCGTCTGTCTGCCGCTGGTATGGGCTTGCCAGCTAACTACCAAGTCTTCAACTTTGGTGGTCTGACTTTCATTGAATATCGTGGCACCTACACCGATCAAAATGGTGTTGTTCAACGCTTCATTCCAGCTGGTGATGCTTATGCTTTCCCACTGGGTGTAACTGATATGTTCCAGACCTACTATGCTCCTGCTCTGACTTTCCCAAGTGTTAACACTGCTGGTCAGTCTGTTTACTATGCAGAGTACATGGGCGACAAGATGGACAAGATTGAAATTATGTCTGAGTCCAACCAGCTGAACGCTGTTCTGCGTCCACAAGCTATTGTACGTTTGTCGTTGACCTAAGATGAATGGGGGATGAAATATGCCCCCTATTTTAAAAGGAATAGTTATGGCTTTGACTCCCATTCAGGCTGTACGTCTCTTTATTGGAGATAGTTCGGAGCCTTACACTTTCACGGACGAAGACATTCAATACTTCCTTGATATGTCAGGGAACAATGTAAGACAAGCATCTATATTTGCTATCTATGCTATTATCGCTGACCTTGCTAAAAACAAGTCAGTTTACCGAGAGACAGCAGGGCATTATGAAGTTTGGAGTAATGCGCTAGACTGGTATAAGCTGCTTCTTGGCAATATAAATAGCAATCCAACTTTAGGTCTTGGCAGTTTGATGCCTTATGCTGCTGGTATCGACACAGAGGATGTGTGGAATAACAGAGCAGACTGTGGTGCCTACTCGGGTAAAATCGTACACACCGTTGACGAAGTTGGTTGTAAAACTGGGCATTGGTTGGATCGTTTTAGCTGTGGTATTCCTGACATGCCCTATTGGGTAGTGAGGCGCTAATAATGAGTATTGCCCAGTTTAGTTTAGTCAATAAAATCCCCGTCACAATCCTTCGCCACTCTCAAGGCTCATGGGTAGACGGAGATTGGGTAGAAGGTGCTGAACAAGAGGTTATTATTCAAGCTAACGTTCACCCTTTCTCAGACTATCAAGTGATGATGCTTCCTGAATCAGATAGAACCAAAAGCTGGATGTGGTTATTTACAGCAAGCTTGGTTAGACAGAAGAAAGAGGGAATTGGCGGATATGACGCTGACCGCTTTATGTGGGAAGGTGATTTGTACGAAGTAAGAATGGTACAAACCTTTTCTATGGGCGTAAGGGATCACCGCGAGGCGAAGTGTGTACGTGTAGAATTGAGTCCCAATTGAGGCAGCTATGGCTAATAAAGTTATTAAAAACGTAGCTGCTTGGGATAAAGTTAAAGCTAATCTTCTAAAGAATATCCCAGAACTCAACACAGGCTTCTTTTCAGAATCTATTTACGGCCCTGAGAATGATAACCTACCAGTTGCTCAAGTGGCCCAGCTTAACGAAGAGGGTAGTCGAGACAATCCACCAAGACCCTTTATTCGTGCAGGATTTGGCGGTGCTTTACGCAGTGGAAAGCTAGACAAGAATATATCTGTTGCAATGAAGAGCATCCTTGAAGGTGGTGATATTCAGCAACAATACAAGATTCTTGGCCCTGTATTCGTTAATGAGATGAGGCAACAAATCATCAATTGGGATACCCCACCAAACAGCCCTAAAACTGTTGAAGCTAAAGGTAAGAATGATCCTCTAAGGGATACAGACACTATGCTCAACTCTGTTGACTATAAAGTTGGGAGTGTTTAATGGCAAGCAATCTGTTCAGCCAGCTTAGAGCTAATATCCGTAAAGTGGTTATCACGGCTCTATCAGAATACCCAAACGCCGCCAACACAACGATTTTCTCAAACTCAAATGGTTCTGAGCCTGCTGAATCTTATGTTGTTATCAATATCTTGAGTATTACACAGCAAGGTCATCACGTTACAGCTAGTAAACTTGATAGTCAGAATAGACAAGCAACTCAAGCTGCTTATGAAATTTTATGTCAGATAAGTTTTATCGGAAGTGAAAGCGGAGACATGTCTCACAGTTTTAATCAAAGAATCAATAACAACTATAAAGTGTTTGAGGATTTGAAAAGAAACAAACTAGGGATAATGAGAAAGAGTAGTGTAAGGCGTGCTCCTCAAAAGAGGGATACGAAGTGGGTGGAATATCACAACATGGATGTAACATTCTCCTACATTGCTGTAACGCAAGATGTTGTTGATATAATTGAGGCAGTAGTTGTTGAAGATGTAATCACAGATACAATTTTCAGAGTGCCGGAAGGCCCAATCCCCGTATAAACATAACAAAGGAATAAAGCCTAATGGCCGAAATTGACAATATCGTACAGATCACGATTAGTCGGGAGTCTACTTCTGTTGCTACAGCAAGTTTCAACATCCCACTAATCCTAGCATCTTTCACAAACTTCTCTGAACGTGCTCGTGTCTATACTGATATCGATGCCGTTGGTGAAGATTTCAATGCAACAGACAAAGCATACATCATTGCACAAAAGCTTTTTGGTCAAAGTGCTGTAGGTGCTGTACCTCCTAGCATTGTGATTGGTCGTCGTCAAGTTGATAGTGCAGTTCTTACTCCTGTTGTTGCTGACACTACCACCTACACTGTCACTGTAAACGGTAGTCCTTATAGCTTCACTTCAGGCACTGGTGCTACAGCAACAAGTATTGTAACTGGTTTGAAAGCAGCTATCGGCACCCCTACCGGCGTAACTGTAGGTGGTACTTCCACTCTAACTTTGGCCCCAACTACTCCGGGTGCTGCTTGGAGTGTGTCGGCAAGCACTAACGTCAATCAAGTGAATGGTGCTTCCACTGAAGCTATGGCTGATGCGTTGGATGCAGTGTCTCAGGTTAACAGTGTTTGGTATGGTGTTGTTTCTGATAGCCATATCCAAGCTGAAGTAGTAGCCTTGAGCGATGCAGTTGCAAGCCGTCGTAAAATCTTCGGTACTTCTAGCCAAGATGCAGCTGTAATCACTACTGGTACAACTGACGTTGCCGCTGTTCTGGATGCTAAGAGTGCATCGCGTACCTATGGCGTTTATCTGCCAACGGCTGACACTGAATACCCAGAGGCCGCTTGGATGGGTGCTCAACTTCCCTACACTCCGGGTAGCAACGATTGGGACTTCAAGCGTGTATCCGGTGTCACTGTAAGTGGCCTGAGTGACACTGCTCGTGCAAACCTTCGTAGCAAGAACATGAACATGTACACCACAGTCGGTGGCGTCAACGTCATGCAAGACGGTAACATGTTTGATGGTACACCGATTGATGAGGTGGTGGGAACAGACTGGCTTTATGCTCGACTTCAAGAACAAATCTACTTCCGTCTGATTAATAGCTTGAAAATTCCAATGACCAACCAAGGTTTGGTAATCATTGAGAATGAAATTCGTTCGGTACTCTCTCAAGCAGAGGCTAATGGCCTGATTGCTCGTGGATGGACTGTGACTACCCCTGACGTTAATGATATTCCTGTCACTCTTCGTGCAGCCCGTACTGCTGGTGTATTCCAGTTCCGTGCTCGTCTCGCAGGTAGTGTACGGAAAGTTATCGTTAATGGCTTCCTTTCTGTATAATCTAGGAGAATATTAATATGGCAGATGCTCTGCTCGGCAGTTACTCTCCAGAGAGTATGGTTATCGTCATCAGTAAAGGTGACTTCATTCACACCATCAGCGGATTTGCCGATGGTACTTTTCTAAACTTTGCACGGCGTGTACCGGCCTCCGACTTGTATGTCGGCGCTGATTTGACCACAGGTCGAGTTAAACGTCGTAACAAAGCAACTGATATTACGATCACACTTCATCAGTTTGCTACATCTAATGCAATTCTGCAAGCTCTTCAACGAGCTGACGAAGAAGATGATTTGGGTAATACTTGGGTGTTTAACATCACAATCAAGGATTTGTCCGGTACTGGCGTTTGGTCTTCCAACCAAGCTTTCATCGCCACTGTTCCTGATAGCCCATTCTCCACCACCACTGAGACTCGTGACTGGGTGATTAGCGCTGTTAGCTTGTCTTCCAACATTGGATCTAACACATTGTTTGATGCTGCTGAAGTTGCAGCTATGAATGCTGTTGGTAGTGAAGTTGACCAACGCTGGCAGTTGACTTAAGTATACAAGCTAAAGGGGCAGCAATGCCCCTCATTTAAAAGGTGTGGACATGACTACATTAGCTACATACATGCCTGATGCTTGTACATTTCTAGCTTTCGGTATCCCCCTTGATGGCTTTGTTTCTGGAACATTTATCTCAGTTACAAAAGATGTTAATCCATTCACCACAGTTAAAACTCCAGATGGAACTGTAGCACGCCTTTATAATAGTGATCAAACCTACACAATTGCTTTAACACTCTATAGCGGTAGTGACTCAAACGATGTACTAAGTAAACTTTGGTACTTGGATGAAATTACTCAGCGAGGGAAGTTTCCAGTCTTCATTAAAGATGGAAGTGGGTCGGACTTGTTCTTCTCAACCACAAGTTGGATTGAATCAGTTCCTCCTCTTGTTAAAAGTGATAATTTTGAAGCTCGTACATGGATTATAAGATCTTCCCAAGCTGTGATCAATATTGGTGGTAATGGAGATGCAAGTTCTATCCTTCGTGACTTAACCAACCTTGCTATCTCAGCTATACCTATTCTTGAGGACGTACTGTAATGGCAAATGGATTTACAGTAAACAGTTTTAGTCCAAAAGATGTCCAGCTGATTGTGGCAGGTTATGTTATCACTGGCTGGGAAAGGATCACCATTACACGAAGAGTTAAAGGTTTCACACCTATTCCCGGTATTCGCGGTAAGAACACTCGTGTAGCCTCTCAGGATACATCAGCCACTATCACAGTACCTGTGCTTCAAACCTCTCAAAGTAATGAAGTATTATCTTCAATTCATGAGCAAGATTTAGATAAGAAGACAGGTAGACTTGGTATTACACTTAAAGATGTATCAGGTAACAGCATTTTCTCCTCTGATGAAGGCTACATTACAGGGTTTCCTTCTGTCACTTATTCTGGTCAGTTTGAATACAGAACTTGGGAAATATTTTTACAAAGAACGTCTAGTTATAATGTTGCAGGCAATGCCCGTCCATCAACATCTCTATTGGATGGTGTACTAGGTGAAGCTTCCAACTTTATTAACGATTTATTTTAAACAACATTTAGGAAATGATGATGGCATTGGGCCTTGAAGTATTGGAACAAACAGAAATCGAAGTTGATGGTGTTAGCTATTTGGTTAGTGCTATGCCTACAACTAAAGGTTTGCAGTTTCTTGAACAGTTTCAAGAAGAACTGGACAGTGGCAAAGATAATCTTGCTATGCGTAAACAAGTTATCTGTAACTATGTCTCCAAAGACAATCAGATGATTACAGAGAAACGCTTTGATGCTGTGTTCTCCCGTAAGTACAAGCATCTGTCTGAGCTTTACAAAAAAGTTATTACTTGGAACTTCCCTGATTTTTTTCAGGAACCCGCTACAGACGAGTGAAGAAAGAATCTGTACGGGCTGTATCAAGCTTAGATAAAGAGATACAAGATAAGTTTTCAGGAAGCTGGCATATTTATCGAGTTAGTGTTCACGAGAAGGGCGGGATGATGCTTGCTGCTGAGTTTATGTCAGACAGATACAGTGTTAGAACCCTTTTTAATACCCTCGAAATGTTAGATATGTACGATGCAATGAAAGAACAAGCGGCTGCAATAGCTAAAACCAATAAACAAAAATAAGGAATTAACAATTGCAGATCGCAGACTACTTCGCTAGCTTTTCCTTGAAGATTGATAAAGCTTCCGTAAAGAAAGCTGATGCCACACTTGACCGCATTGAAAGTCGTCTTAATGGAATGGGCGGTGGTAGTGGGTTTAGACTTGGTAAGTTCTCTATCAACCAAGGTAAACTTGATGCCACACTTGCCAAAGCATTGGACGCCGCTAGCCTTAAAGCTGTACTCAACATCACTAAGTTTGATGTAAACCAAACAGCTTTGAACATTGCACTAGGTAATGCTCTTGACTTAGCCAGTGCTCGTAATACATTTCACATTGCACGGTTCAATGTTGACCAATCTCATTTGAATGCACAGATGGTTAGTGCAATGGCAAATGCTGCAAGGATTGCATCGGCTACAACTACTCTTCGACCTCATGTTGCTAATCAGCACATGCAGCCAACAGCAGAGCGGGGAGTTAGTCGTAGGGTCGCTGCCCTGACAGGTGGTATTGCTGGTGGGTTGTCTCGCCTTTATGCTCCGGCACTTGGGTTGGCATTGGGTGGGTATGGACTTTCACAGTTAAACCAGCGTAACCAACAAGTGGTTAGTGCTCAACTTCAATCTCAAGCTGTTGTTCAACAAGCTGGTGGAACTACTGAACAAGGCCAGCAATCTTTCCAATGGCTGAGAAGTGAAGGCAACAGGATTGGTTTTAACTACCTTGATGCATCTGGTGACTATAATAAATTGCTATCCGGCCTCACAGGTGCAGGGATGTCTGTTGCACAGGGGCAAGGGGTATTCAAAGGATTCTCTGAGCTATCTCGTGTAAACAAACTTGATCGTACACAACAGCAACGTGTGTACCGAGCTTTGAGCCAAGTGGCGGGTAAGAATAAACTTCAATCAGAAGAATTGACAGGCCAGCTTGCAGAAAGCCTGCCGGGTGCAGTTAGTATATTTGCACAGGCTTATCAGAATCAACTTGCAGCAACTGGCAAAGGTGGTGGTAAACAAGGACAGGATGCTATCACAGAACTTCTTGCCGCAATGAAGAAGGGTCAAGTTAAAGGTGATATCCTAACTTATGCTGGCACTGTCGCATCACAACGTGCAGCTCCCGGATTAGCAGCTGCATCCACAGCATCTCAAGCTGAGCAGGCACGTTATCAGAACAGCGTGAATGACCTTGCTGTAGTAGCCTCAAACTCAGGCGTAGAAGAGGGTTTTGCTCGTATTTTTCGTACCCTTAACGCAGGTTTGAGTGAAAGCAATGACTTGGTTAAGACTCTGGCTGAAGGCTTTAATGATGCCACTAAATGGGCAGATGATTTGCTTCTGTGGCCTCAATCATTTATCAGAGCTTTGGAAGGTAAAGACAGTCTTGTAGCTGATTGGTTAGGTGTTGGTCAGACAGCACAGCTTCAGGAAGACTGGAAACAGATTAAACAAATCTTTACAGACATCTCATCTTTGAAGTTTGATTTCCTCCCAACTCTTCAAGCAACATCCAGAGAGATTGCCTCTATCCTTGGTGCTATTGCAGAGTTTGAAAAGTGGAAGAATGGTGGTAAGGATACAACAGCACCTAAAGATTTGCAGTATAAATCAGATACGGAAAAAGCAAGCCTGTTTGGTTTTGAATACACAAGTCCTGCTGCTATCGTTAGTGATATTTATAACAACGCAGGTGTTGGATTAAACAAAGCTCGCATTCGTGGACGTGCTGTGTATGAAGACCCGACATCTCCCTTCTATCAAAATCCTGAAAAGTTTGATGCTGACAGAGAAACAAACACTCTCTACTATCAGAACTTGTCTGCTATTAAGACTGATCCAAATGCTGAAGGTTTAGGTAGTGCCGTTAGTCAGGCAATGGATAATGACAATCTTCAGAGTAATTGGAATAATCTACTCTCTGGTAAAAACTCATACAACTCTTTGTCTACACCTAGTGGTGAACCTTTCCAAGATTTGTCTCAATACAGCCCTAAATCTCCAGAAGAAATTGCTGATTGGAATAAGTCTGCTGCAATGGCTGCTGCTGACCAGAATGTTACAAATAACAGTACCCAAAGCAATCAGTTTGATATCCAAATCTCCATTGATGGTGCAACACTTATGGGTATGGATGTTGCTGGTCAAGGACAAGCTTTGGCAGATGCGTTTACAGCACAAGTGACAGCAGCCTTTGAACATGCTCAAACCAATTTTCCACTGCGAGAATAGTGCTTTACTTATCTAACCAACATCTGTATAATGTAACTCTAAATTTACTCTGAGGGTTAACTTTTGAATTATGCAGATGTTGGGGAAATAATAAGAGATGATTTTAGTGGCTTCGAGTATGGTCATGAGGGTCAAATTTTAGTTTTAGGTAAAACAGAGAAAATTGCAAACGGTTCAAAATACGAAAGATTCTACGCTATCCTATGTTCCAGATGTGTAGGTGATTCTGAGTTATTTGGTGAAGGCATATTTCTAGCTACTAAAAGTAGTCTTAAACGTGGTCAAATACCTTGTGGCTGCTCTTTTGCCTATAGGAAAACAAAAGAGTATTACGAAATCGTATGCCAAAGAAAAGCAGACTCCATGGGTTATATTTTTCTTGGTTTCGCTGAAAATTTTTCAGACCGAAAAACTAAACTATGCCTTTCTTGTCCCACACATGGTGAATGGAGGTCTGGTATTATTAATAACTTCCTTGGTCGTGGCATTGGATGTCCGGGTTGTAAAAGAACTGCTGTAGGATTAAGAGCTAGCAAAGAAGATAAGGAGATCACTGATCAATTCTTTTCAACGGGTGCTTATCATCCCGAAAGTATTTTTGAAAGAAGTGATCGTGTTAATAAAAATGGTCATAAACTTTATTGGAAGTTCACTTGTGGTTTGTGTAAAGTATCTGCTGAAAGTGATATTTCAAGTTTTAAATTGGGATGCTACCCTTGTGCATGTTCAAATAGAATACAAACCGCAGCGTACGTAAACTTACTCTCCGACAATGGAACGCCTTTATTCTTAAAGGTTGGTATTTCAAAAAGTCCAGAAGCAAGACTCAAGGATCAACAGAGATACTCTAGATTTGAAGTATCTAGTTTGTTTATTTATGACTTCAAATCAAAAGAAGAATGCCGCAGGGCCGAACGAGAGTGTATTAATAGTTTGCAAATGGGGCTGGTGGGGGAATCTGAATTTCCAGATGGTTACACCGAAACAACATACATTCATAATCTAGAAAAGATCCTACAAATTTTTCATAAGAATAACGGTGTAAAAAGGGTATTGTCAAATGACATTAGCTATTAGTTGGGGTGTTGATGACAGCCAAGATTCAGGCTTCATTGTCTTTGATTGTACAAGTTCATATAGTAGAAGCAGGAAAGGTCAAGTAACAAAGCATCCTATTTCACTAGGTTCCTCTATCACAGACCATTACTTGGCAGACAACCAAAGTATTACATTGTCAGCTGTTATCTCAGGTTCTGACTTATCAAGTAGCACATTCTTGATTCAGGACTTGAAGGGTAATGCTGCTTTCAATAGCTTCTCTCCCACAACCGAAGTAAATGTAAATAGCACTGATCAGAGTGTTTTAAAGAAGTTTATCCCAGACAGCATTGGACAATTTCTTTCTGACAGTGCTCCTACTATTACAATGGATACAGCTAGAGATGATTTGCTTGAGCAAGTAAGAGAATCTTTAGAGAATCTTACTTCAGGGAAGAAGTACAACGACAAGACTGGGCAGTTTGATCCTAACATTCAACTTGTTCAGCTTTATGAATATGATGGAACAATTCTTCGTAAAGTCATTAACAATCTTGTTGTGACAAACTTGGTATTCAGAGAAGATGCCAATACTGGTTATGCTTTGTACTTTGATATGACTCTTGAACAAGTTACATTTGCTTTCTTGAAAAAAGCAACTATCCCTAAAGATATCACTAACAGCCTTAAAAAGAAGGCTGCAAAGAAAGATACTAAAGGTAAGGTTGATAGTACGCCTGATGCGGGGACACCACCTAAAGACACAGACCCACTAAGGCAAGCTAAGGAGAACGGATGACTGATCATTTTGTTACACTATCCCTCTATCCTGATGCAGATTATAACTATGCTGTCAGCCTTCAAGGTCAATCTTACATCTTAGATTTTAAATATAATGAAAGGTGTCAGCTCTACTTTCTCTCTGTTTATACAGCGGAGAACGTTCCTGTTGTCTTAGGTGTAGGCTTGGTTCCAAGTTACCCCATTACAAAAGATTATGCTTTGTTTCCTTTGACTGGATTTTTCTGGATGGAAGAGAAAGCAGACATTATCACAGAACCTTATAAAACTTATCCAGATAAAATAGATGAGTATTACAATTTCTATTACATTTGGTCTGAGGAAGATTAATAGATGGAAGGATATCAAAAAAATCGTGTATATGAATTGATTGTAGGAGATTCAAGATCTGGTGAGGCTTTCAAAATCACCAATGACCTGCAAGTTACTTTTGATATCTCTAAGTCTGTTAATAACAAAAAGCGTACTAACTCAGCAGCGATAGAAATTTACAACCTTTCTCCTGATCAGATAAAGTTGCTTGATACAGACTACCCAGCTGCTGCATTTAGTGTTGGGTATTTGGATGTGGGTAATATCAAGCGTATTTTCGGTGGTCAAGTTAATCACGTATCAACTCGTAAAAACGGAACAGATATTGTCACACAATTGCAAATTGGTTCTGGTTATACTGATTTAAACCATGAAGTATTAAGTGAAATTGTACCTCCCGGTAAGACTGTCAGGGAAGTTGCAGAAACTCTTCGTAAAGCACTGCCCGGAGTTAGTCGTGGTGTCTACAACGGAACTAACTTAAACAATGAAATTCTTTATGGCTATCCTCTTATGGGAAGTCCTAAAGAGATGCTTGATCAACTAGCTGATAAATACGCATTAGATTGGCAAGTTGATGACGATGTTCTTTATGTGAAAAACAATGATAGGGCTAATAATGAAAACTTTAACCAAGCTTACGTTATCTCTGCTTATACTGGGTTGATTGAAAATGCTTATCGTGTAAGTGGTGAGCGTAAAAGATCCAAAAAAGATAAGGCTAAGAAACCCGGCATTCAGATGAAGATTCTTTTGAATCCTGATATTAACGCTGGAGATATTATACGACTCGAAGACACTTACATCACTGGCTGGTTTAGGGTGGACTCTCTAAGGCACACAGGTGGTTGGAGAAGTCGAGAGTGGGCAACAGAAATTAAAGCTTCGTATCTTGAGAAGGTGGATAGAGATGGCAGTTGATACAAATTTAGTTGCTGCTATTCAAGACACTGTTAATTCTGCTTTTGATTACAAGATGGAGAGTGTCAACACCGCCATTCCATGCATTGTGTTAGGTATTAGGGACAACGGCGGTACACAGATGGTGGATATACAACCCACCATTAATCAGAAGCTTCAGGATGGTAGCATTAAAGAAAGACCACCTATCCTTGGTGTTCCTGTAAGCTTTCCCGTATCAAGTACAGCCGGTATGACTTACCCGATTAAGAAAGGTGACACAGGCTTAGCTGTATTCTCTATGCGAGATATGGATACATGGAAGAGTGGTAATGGTAGACCATCAACACCAAGCAATGCTTCCAAAATGGCAGCAGGGGATGCGGTATTTTATCCCGGTATCCAGCCTCCAGGTAATGCTGTAAACAACCCATCTAAGCACGTGCTGACACATAGCACAGCAGACACAGTGATGTTTGCCAACCTAGGCGCGGTTGAATGTGAAGTAAGACTTAAAGCTGATGGTAGTATTGAGATTAACACAAGCAACCAGCCTGTCACTATCAATTGCTCCAACGCTACAGTTAATGCATCTGAAAGTATTAATCTGAATAGCCCACAAATGACTGTAGACGTTGCTAGCTCGGTTTGGCTAGGGGACATAGTTCACACAGGTAACTACACAGCTGTTGGCGTGCAAACCTTTAATGGGATCGTCTTTTCCACACATCGCCATTTGGGCGTGCAAACTGGGAATGGTACTTCAGGTATTCCTACACCATAAGGAGGTGTATCATCGATCTTAAATTAGATGAAGTAACGCATGACTGCCTTTGGGTAAATGGCCCGCTCCGTAAATCTGAAACTACTCAGCCTTACACAGAAACTGTGGCGCAACGGTTGAAGATACGTCTTCTTACGTTTATGGGAGAATATTTCTTCGATACATCTTACGGTGTCCCATGGTTCCAGCGTTTGTTGGGCCAAAAGCAAACATCCAAAGCAGCAATTGACCTAATCTTTAATCAAAAGATCCTAGAAGAACCCGGCGTTAAAGAGATTGTAACATTCAACTCTACATTTTCAAACAGAATTTACTCCCTGACTTTTAGTGTCCGTGTGGTGGATGGTTCTGTGACTGATGTTATTTCAGTCTCCCCAGTTAACTAAAATTAAAAGGAAATAAAATGGCGGGTATTTCTGACCAAGGCTTTACAATAAAGAGGCTCAATGATGTTGTCTCAGACTTACGCGCAAAAGCAGTAGAGTTGTTTCAGGATCTTATTGAACCCGGACAACAGGTCGACACATCTGACAGTGCTGTTTTGGGTAGGTTAATCAACACAATCTCTCCATCCCTAGCTGACCTATGGGAAGCTGCCCAACAAGATTATGCAGCCTTTGATCCCAATACATCTACAGGTATTGCTCTGGATAATCTGGTAGCTTTGGGTGGCCTCACTCGACAAGAGCAAACATTCTCTACAGCACAAGTGTTGCTGACAGGTGATACAGATACTGTTATTGCTGTTGGCCTAACTGTTGGCAGCTCTGTTGATAGGTCACAGTGGACATTGGTTAGTCCTGTCCCTCTTAGCACAAGCAATGCAAGTGGTGCAAGCTTCTCCCCTCTTGTTGTTGCTGATAGCACTCTCTACACCATCACCTATGCTGGCAATACTACAACCAACACCATCAATTACACATCTGGAACAGGTGCTACAGCTGAATCTATTGTAGCTGGTATTGCAGGTGTCGTCACAACAAGTCATCCAAGTTTTGCTGCAAGCATTAACGGCAACGTGCTGACCCTCACACGAGTTGATCCATTCTCGGTGGTGACTTTAAGCACATCTGCGAACCTTGGTGTAACTAAGATTCAAAAGCTCGGTGAAGTGGTGTCATCCGTTGCAGGGCCTGTAGGGTCTGAGGTTGGATCACTTACAAATATCCTCACTCCTCAACTTGGTTGGGACAGTGTAACCAACCCTCTTCCAGCTTCTGAAGGAAGAGACGTTGAAACTGATGAGGAACTTCGTCTAAGGTTTCGTGACACCAAATTTGAACGTGCCAGCTCAACAGTTGACAGTGTTTATTCAGCGCTTCGTGACTTGGATGGTGTACAGCAAGTTGTAGTGTATGAAAATGATCTAGACACAACTGACTCTAATGGAATTCCATCGCATAGCTTCATGCCTATTGTTCTTGGTGGCTTGAATAGTAATATTGGACAAGCTATTTGGGAAAACAAACCAATGGGAATTAGAAGCTTTGGTGATACCACCGTAGTCATCTATGATACTCAAGGTTTTGCTCATAATATTCAGTTTAAGCGTCCTGATCCTGTACCTATCTATATTACTATGAGTCTAACAAAGGATAGTACATATCCCGGTAATGGTGATGCTGCAATTAAATCGGCTTTGGTGCAATTCTTTCAAGATAATTTTGGTATTGGTGATGATGTTATTTATAGTCGTCTCTACACGCCGATCAATAGTATACCCGGCCATTTTGTCAACTCGTTAAAAATAGGAACGACTGCAAGTCCTACGGGGACTGTCAATATTCCTATTAGCTTCCAACAAATCGCAACTCTTGACACTACACACATCGTCATCACTTGATAAAGGAGGTATTTAAAATTGATTACTCCCTTTATCGAAGAGGACTACCTTGGTATTGCCCGATCACGAGTAACTGAACAATTCAAATCGAAGGTGGTATTTGACAAATTCCTACAATTACTTATCGCCGCTCAAGTAGAAATCCAGTCTGTCCTAAAAGATCTTATGCAGCTTCGCTCCCTTGATACAGCCACAGGCGAGCAGCTTAATATAATTGGACGTATTGTTGGTCAAGACAGGGTGTTGCTCAACTCTGACCTATATACTTTCTTTGGTTTTCAAGGGGCTTTGAAAGCAGGATCAATGGGCACACTATCTGACCCAACGGTTGGTAGTGTGTTCTACAGCTTAGGCGGATCACTTGGTGGTAACATTGAGCTTGACGATGAAACTTACCGTCTGTTCATCAGAGCTAAGATTTTAAAGAACACCACAGCATCAACTTCTGAGGAATTCATCAGAGCTGTCAACTTAATATTTGGGAACAGTGCTGTGATTGCTATTGAAGATGAATCAAGTGAGCAATCAGGTAATGTGCTTGTATTGTTTAATAGACACTTGTCAGATTTTGAAAGAGGTCTACTGCTTTATGAAGATAGTTCATCTGGTTATCCATCAAGTCTAATCCCCAAAACTATTGGTGTGAATGTGAGATACGGCGAATATATCCGTATCGACCCACCAATTAGTTGGTCTGTACGTTACGATAACTCAGGTAATTGGGCGTATGACCTTCCTTACACTTATGACTCTGTGCCATCTTATTCTGCAACGTTTGATGAATCAGATATTGAAATTACTTTATACTAAAGGATGTTTATGGCTAATTTAACTGAGAGTCCTATTTATGAACCGGGGATTTTCCAACTAGAGAAATCTACCCCACCATTGGGTGGTGCTCCAGTTATTGATAATGGTGTTCCAAGTGCAGGTCACGCTAACGCTCAAGGGCTTCAGCTGGCTAATCGGACAGCTTATCTGAAGCAAGAAATTGATTCGCTTGATACACGAACTGCCGCTGTTGAACAAAGCACAACTGATCTTGATGCGCGTGTTGATTCAGCTGAGGCGGACATTGACAATCTTCAAACAAGAGCTGGTTATGGATCTGTAAATGTAAAGTCACTTGGTGCAATGGGCTCACCAACAGATGATTCTTCAATATTTCAAGCAGCGGTAGATTCCCTTCCTGCATTGGGTGGTACAATTGAAGTCCCTCCCGGAACTTACACAATTAATACAAAACCCACAGAGGGAAGTAAGTCTATTCTGTGGCTGATTAGTCCCGGCGCCAGCTTCTCTGGTACGGGAACTGGCGAGGGTAAGTTTCCTTATATGTTGAGCAACCCTGCTCAGATGGCAGTGGGGCCTTACATTCGATCACACTCAGCATTAGCCTCCACTAATAGTAACGGTGGCATCGCAGCTCTTAATGCCGAAATGATCCAACCTAGCTCTTATTCTGGACAAAGCGTTGCGGCTTATTTTGGTGCTATCGGTTCAAGCCCTCAAACAACTGCAAATGTTTGGGCAATGAACACACTTGTTAGAGCAGAGTCAGGCGCTGCTGGCACATATCAGTGTATTGAAGTTGACGTAGATAATTTTGCATCAAGCGCTCTTGTAAAAGGTATTAGTATTTCAGGAGCTGGTACTGTTAGCCCCAAGGTAGCTCTGGAAATTGTAAGAGCTAACAACACACCTTGGCTTTATGGTATAGACGCCCTTAACTGTGTAACGGGCGTCAGAGTTAGGGCTTCGACACAAACAACGTGTGGTGTGATTGTGGGAGCACCAGCAGTTAATACAGGTGTTGTTTTCACTGGTCAACAACTGGCTAATGCTGGGGAAGGTCTGATGTTGCAGAGGTTTACTAACACCTCCCCAACTGGTAACTTTATTCGTTGTGTAAATGCTGATAATACAGCAAGTCTGTTCACTGTAGGTATAAACGGGGATTTAGTGGCGGCTTCGATTGTTTCAGGGGCTATTGTAAGGGTTGGTTCACCAACGCAAACGACTAGTGCTGCAATTTCGTCAAAACAACTTGCTAATAACCAAGACAACATTGTACTTCAGCGTTTTACTGACACATCCCCTACAGGTAGTTTTCTAAGGGGTGTTAACGCTGCAAACAGTGCTGTTCTGTTTACCCTCGGTGTAGACGGAGGATTTAGCACCGTGGCATCTATTTCAGCAAACACTGGTATTACAACTTCTACAGGAAACATTACAGCATCATCTGGTTATGTTCGTGGTAGTGTGCTAGAGGCAACAGGGCCAGTAACTGCTTCAGCCGCAGGGTCCATCAGATTTTCTGCTAGTACAGCAACAACTGTTGGAGCAGCAGGTGGTGCATCTGCTTTACCGGCAACTCCTGTCAAATATCTGGTTGTCAATCAGGACGGGGTTAACTATAAAATACCTCTGTACACGGCATAAGGAATAATATGATTTACACTATTAAATTTGATGAACAGCAACTCTCAATTTTAAATGAAGCTATTATAAATCTTCCTTATAAAATTGCTGTATCTATTATTGAACACATCAATAGAGAGATTTCTGAAAATCAACTTGATGCTCAGGCTAAGGTTAAAGAGTAGTCAATTATGCCTAACATAACAAAACCCAATGATATAAACAACGTATGGGCAGCTACGGGTGATATTGTTGCCCCTGCTGCTGATTATGTTGCCAATGGATGGGAAGCTATCATCCCCCCTCGTGAGTATTTCAACTGGCTTGATAATCGTCAAGATAGATTCAATGCTCATGTAAATCAACATGGTATTCCTGTATGGGATTCTACAACAGAGTACCAAGGATCACTAAGCTACACTAAAGGTAGTGACGGTAATATTTATCGCGCTGTCACAACCAATAGTAACGTAAACCCTGTAGGGGATACAACTGGTGCTTGGACTCTTTTTGGACCTATCATTGCCTCACAAGCTGAAGCAGAGGCTGGTACAGAAAATTCCAAGACAATGACAGCACTTCGTGTTGCTCAGTCTATTGCAAAGCGTGTAGTTCAAGCCACCACTGCAATCACAGGTATTGCCAAGATTGCCACTGACGCACAAGTGACAGCTGGTACTGATGAAACCACTATTGTAACACCCGGTACACTTAATAATGGTAGTGTAAAGAATGTTACAAACATTGGTTATGTTGTGTTCCCAACGTGGCTAGGTGGCCTTACTATTCAATGGGGTAATGCTGTTCAGACAGGTACGGGGATTAACGTTACATTTCCTCGTGCATTTAATACGGCTTGCTATGCTGTGGTTGGACAACCTGTTCCCGGCACTAACCAAGCTCAAGGGGTTAACCTTACATGTTTTATCCAAGCACGTACTAACTTCTTGGCCTACCTTACACGTAATGATCAATTCATTAATGGTGGGTTTTATTGGATTGCTATTGGTAGGTAATAAATATTGACACATGGAGGTGTCTACTAATTTTTGGAGGGTGTATGGCAGATAATAGATCTGAAATTACGAAGAAATTGTTGGCTTACGGATTTACTGCTGCCGTAGCTCTTAGTGGTGGCTACCTAATCGCACCAAACGAAGGTAAAGTTAATGCGACTTACCTTGACCCTATCAACATTAAAACGAGTTGTTATGGTCATACAGGCCCAGAGTTGAAGCTTGGTCAAAAGTTTACAGATGCACAATGTCTGGATCAGTTGGCTAAAGATTTGTCTGAGCATGATAAACAGATGATGAATCTTATCCGTGTACCTATAACTGACTACCAGCATGCAGCCTTCCTGAGCTTTACATATAATGCAGGCGTTGGTAATTTTAAAAACTCCACAATGCTTCGTAAGCTCAACTCAAAAGATTATAGGGGTGCCTGTGAACAGCTAACAAATTGGGTATTTGCTCAAGGTAAGAAACTCAAAGGACTGGTTAACAGGCGTGAACAAGAAATGGCAATGTGTCTTGGAGAAACTAAAATTGAAATTGTCCCTAGTTGAAGGGTGGAAGAAGCTCTGGAAATCCTATTCAGTAATCTTCAGTCTAGCTAATATTCTGCAAGCGCTCTCTATGACAGGGTTGTCTGTTCTTGGTGTGGTGAACGTCTATTTCGCATTCAAGCTTGTTATCGGCATGGCTATCTTGTTTGGTGTGCTTGGGTTGGTTGGTAGACTTGTAAAGCAGCCTGTGTTAGTAAAAGATCCCGCTGTTGAGAATACTGATGTTTAATTTCTTAGCTTCCCTCTCCTCTACAATCTATCTCTACATCATAGCTGCCTTGTTGGCAATGACAGTGTTATTTGGTGGGCTTTTATACCGAGAAATCGGTAAAACTTCAGCAGCTGAGTCAGCACTCGACTCTGTTGTTCAAACCAATTCTGACCTTCAAAACCTAATAGAAACACAGGAAAAAAGCTGCGAATTGACAGATAAACTCCTTGCTCAATATCAATCTGAAAAGAGTGGTGAGGAAGAAAGTAAAAACGATAAGCTTTCCTCTCTTGATAAGATTCCCTCATCCACTACGGTAAAGTCTAATGAAAGCAATGTTGTCAATATTGATGGTAAGTTGCCTTCTGAGCTTATACGGTTGCTCGGAGAGGATAGTGTACAAAACACAGGAAGTAAACCTGTACACCCCTGATAGCTTCCTAGTAGATCCTTGTAAAGTAACTCCTGCTGGAGAAACAGTTAGGACTTTGGCACGAGGGTACATTAGCAACACAAGTTGCCTGAAGCAGTATCAATTACTAATTCAAAAGCAAAGGGATTGGAAAAAGTCGCAGATTGACTTACATGAAAAGAAGGATAAGTAGATATGGAACGATTTAAATCTTTCTTTGAGAATGTAGAGTATTGGATGCTGGAAAGGGATCTTCATATTTATGCTGCCATCCTTTCTGTGATAGCAATCAGCATTTTAGGTTGGATGTTGTACACTGAAGCTGATAAAAATCACAGCCTAAGAAACCACAATATTGAGCTTACAAGTCAATTGCTAGATAAGGAACGTCGCCTGCTCTTGCTGCAATCTGAAATGGACATGACTAAGGTTAGCGTAATCAATACAGACCCCAAGCCTGTTCAAGAAACTGTTGAGAAAGTAAGCAACAAACTTAATGCTAAAATTGAAAAAGTTCAAAATACACTTATCAATTCTAAGTTAGACACTAAAATAATCACAAAGACAGAAACTCAAACCATTGAAAAGCCAGTTCCTGTAGACTCAGAACTGAAGAATATGATGAAGCAAAGTTTCTGTAACAGCAACCCTCAAGATAAATCTTGTGCCAAGGTAATTAAGAAATGAGATATATCTTTTTAGTGATGGCTTGCTTATGTATTACTTCTTGCTCTAATTATCAGAAACCAATTGTAATTCTTCCAACTGATGAAGCTCTGGCTGAGTGTATTATCAGTCCTCCTCCTGAACTGACAGGCAAAGACGGAAAAGATAAACTTGTTTTAGCTTCTGCGTGGTCATTGCAAACAACCAATCTTGGTAAGTGCAATGAAAAGCTAAAACGTTTACAGGTTTGGAAAAGAGTTAATCAGGAAAGATTTGGGGAAACAAAATAATGCCTAATTCAGAGTTAAACGCTCAGCGTGAGAAGAGTTACGAAACAGTTAAAAGCGCCCTGATTGGCTTGTTATTCATTCTGTGTGGGTGGTGCTACAATAGCATTCAGAAGGTTGAAGAGCGTGTTTACACCATGCAAGCTACGGCAATGACACAGCAGTCAGCTCAGCAACTTGAGGAAAGAATATCGAGGTCTATTGAAGTTAGATTTGCTGATTTAAGTAACAGACTCGATTTGATCTTGAAATTGGTCCAAAGTAACAACGATAAAAAATAATCTCCTTATAACAAAATAAGCAGTAGGGGATTCGTATGTTTTTGAAAGTACTAAATGGGTTTTCCCAAGCCACTATCATAACCCTAGCGCTTGTTTTAATTGTTACGATAACAAACAAGCATTCATCCAATGTGGTGATGGAAGACTACCAGCGACAAGTGAATGAAAGGCTTGATGCAGACAGAAGTAAGTTTGAGTCAAAGATAAAAACTGTTGAAGATAGCTTGAATAGATATCAACAAATTAGGGAAGCAAGGGCACAGCTATTTGGTAAAAGACTTGATGAGCTTTATGATAAGTACAAAAAAGATCCAGCACCAATAGATAATGCTAATATGGCTGTATCTCAAGTACCTTCTCCCGCACAGCCAAAAGAATCTTTTACTGATAAAAACTTTACTTACTTGGAAAACAAGTGTAATAGAAGTGATGAAAAGATAGACACTCTGGATAATAAGGTAATGTCTAGGTTAACAGTGTTAGAACAAAAGATTGAACTGTTGCAACAAGACAAAAAGAATAATAGTAAGGTGATACAGAACAACATTACAACTGTTGGGAATGTCACAACCAGATAATAAAAATAATAATACAGATACAAGACCTTAGCTCCCTTCCTCGCGGTTGGGAGCTTTTTCTTTGCCTAAAGGAAAGTTATTGTGAATACAGCCAATCTTGAAATAGCTTCCTCATACGCTTACTGAGAATACACAGCCTTATTGGTTTACCATCTCGTATCTGTGAACGCCAAATCCATTGGGTAAGTTCTGAAAGAGCAAACTGATTATTATCTACTTCAGCACCATAATCTTGCAAGAAAGATGAAACACTTACGTGTGGAAATCTATTATATGCATGAACCATTACAGACCTGTCACGATAGGCATTGGTAGCCCTACTACTGCACTGTAAGAAACAACCATCAGCAATCATTGTCTCAAGATCAATATCACCACTACCTGCTCTATATCCACTTGGAGCAACCTTTCTTCCATTCTTACGGTCCGGTTTACTTAATGCAGCTGGCACACACCAGACTAGATCCTTATTCAAAGCTTTGGTAGAATCTCCAATACCTCTGATAGATTTAGCTAGTTGAGTTAGTTCTTTCTGTGTAGCTTTAGCGTACCAACTAGAAGACAAACTTTCACCAGCCCACTCTCTAATCTGTTTATCACCTACAAACTCAATCAAAGGTATCAAATCCTCTTTACTTCTTTCTTTTACACTGACTTCAGTAAAATCAACAACAGATACACCTTTAAGTTTTAAGAAGGAAGAAAGAATACTACCTTTAAAAAGATAAGTGAGAAGAATTACTCTCTCAGCACAAAGAATTAAATCCATAGGTAGTTGAGTAACAAACATATCTTCACTGCGTTTAGCTTGATAAATCATACCTAACTTGCACATATTAGCAAGCTTTGAATACTTAGTGCCTTCTTCAATGTTTTCATTTAACCATACTACTTTACCATCAGTATCAACACTGATTTGACTAAGGCTTTTTAGATACCTGAAGTCTTCTTTAGTGTAGCCGTCTCCTAGTGGCTCTATAAATGACACTTCTTCATCCAGAATCACAATGTACTTATTCTGCCTGATCCAGCTTAGATGAGGGTCTTTAAGCATAGAATAGAGAGAATGAGTAATGGAGATGTTAACACCAGACTGTAACAAATCTAAAAGATGGTCACTCTTGTTATTATGTTCTTCTGTATTAGGTGCAATGAATTTAGCCTCTACACAAGCATCAACTACTCGTTGTTCACTCTCACTTAGAAGTGGTGTTACATAAAGATAGGATGTATTTGGATTAGCTTCACACCAGTTAAGGATAGAAGTGCTCTTTCCTGATCCCATTATCTTATCTAAAAGCTCTATTTTAAGTGTCATCTTTTCTCCTAAAACTTTGTATTATTAGTAGGTCTTTGTACTAAGGAATACATTAAAAACTATATATAAAACAATAACTTATGTGACTACTCTCGGAGTGTTATTCCGAGTTAAACACAAACGTCCCAACAAGAATACTCCTATTGGGTGTAGTGTGCAAGCTTTATTAAAAGTATTTCTTAATATCTTTAATGTCAGGCAGTTCAAGTTCCCACTCCATTTTAGGAAAATAATGGTACGCAGGAAACTTACCACCTCTATGTTCAATTTTATTCATAATTGCTGTTAGTAGGTTGTGAAATACAAACTGAAACCCTTCTGTGGTTGGAAGCATATAAATTGTATTACCCTCAATTCTTACTGAAACATGTTTGGCTAAAACACTAAATAGATATTTAACATCTCCTTTCAAATCTAATCTTTTCTCCTTCCCACTTATTCAATTGTGCTGATTTCTTTTTAATCTTACCACCAGAAAGGTCTTCTAATCCTTTAACAAGATTATTAACATCATTCATTACTGAACTACAAAACCATTCAGTGTACCCGTCACATTGCTCTTCTAAGGGTTGTCTTTTATCTTCAAACAATCTGTGCAAAAGAAATTCCAAGTCGTAGGCCGCTTGTTCTGAATCAACCTTTTTTATAAGACTTCTTGAGACATCAATAATATCACCTCTGCCAACTTCAGCACCACGAGTTTCCCAGCACAAAGCTTTGCCAATTTTCACAAGAGGCTTAGTCTTATGTTGAAAGAAATACACATAAGACATCATTCCATCTCCGTTCTCTTAACTACAACCTCGAAGCTCTTAGGCGCGTACTTTTCCATAACACTCTTCTCATGCTTCTGTTCTGGGTGAGCTTTTTGCTGAATTATTTTATCAGCCTCAGATGTTAGCCACCAGTACCCTAGAATGCCTACTGTAAGCATAACCATTAAGGTGGCTAAGATGTCGATAATAGGGTTAGGTTTCATTTATCAATCCTTCCTGTATTCAACACAGAGTAGCCAACCACGCCACCGACCTTCAACCCATTCAAGTTCATAAGTACCATCTTTATGACGACCAAGGAACTGACGGTATTGAATAACCCCTTCAAATTTCTTACGTTCAACTTCCACATCAAATGGGACGTAATACAGAACTTTTTCCATATCAATTCTCCTTAATTCCAACAATATTAACACTATCAAAATCAGAAAGAAAGCCTAATTTTGAAATAAAATATCCTGTAGGACGGCTCCATAGTAATAGGATAGAGTCGCCTGTTAGGGGCTGGGATGAGTATGGTGTGAATGTGGATATTGGGTGCATTGTGTTCTCCAAAAAGAAAGCCCAAGGGACATCTCTGTCCGATGAGCTAATGGTAGTTTATTTTGGTTTGATGGTCAAGAATTAATCCAAAGCTTTTACAAATTGCTCACGAACGGTCTTCCCAACTTCAGCTTGCAACAGTTTCAAGAATTGCTTCCAATTTGCCTCAGCCTCTGTCTTAGGATCACGTTCAGTTTCCTTTGTAAATTCCTCAAGAATATCTTGTGTGGTCAATCCAAGAATACGACCAAAGTCTTTATTAGTGATAGCACCAATCTTGCTGATTACGTTTGACACACGTTGTTCAGTGTTGTAGGAAAGAAGATCATTGAGTAGAGTATTCTCTTCCTCAGACAAGTCAAACACTTCATTCCTAGGTTTAGCTTTCTTCTCACTAAAACTTTCAGTCTTATTCTTGAAGTAGATACGGCTTCCGTTGTTGAACCACTTTGGCTCCACAGGTTCAATCACCAAACCTTCAGATGTATTCCCGTCTTGGTAATCTTCAGGTGTTAGTGTAGATTTGAATGTATTGGACAGAGCTAGACATTCAGCGAACGTGCCAACAGTAAGCGTAGGAACAAAGGGTATTCCTGCCTCGTTACAACCTTGTTGTGCAAGTCCTTTATTAATTGGCGTACCATTCACTACAACATCAAAAGCATGAAAATCCTTTTCACCATACTCAACTTCTTTTTGGATATTACCAACAAACAACTCACCATAAACTACTAACTGAATTGAGTCATTACCCATAGACTCATTCTGCCAAAGTTGCATAACTTTATCTTGGTATTTATTAATGACAGCTTGGCAGTTGAAAAATGTTCCGTCAACAAACTGTGTACGAGAGGCAACCTTAACTTCAGTACCATCACACCAGAAGCTGAAGTTAGCTCCGTGCAGTTTTTCTGTAGCCATCCACATACCAGCGTCTTTACCTTCATACTGAACTTTGTCAACTAGGTTCTGACGGTATGTATTTTCTAGTGAGCTAAATTTTACAAATTCCATGTGAGTCTCCTATTTTTTGATTAAAGAAAAAGCTCCTAAGCTTTCACCTAGGAGCTAGTATTGCAGATTGTTGGTGGTTAGTCAACAATTTGTTTTATTGACAAGCAATACACTCGTCCTTGCTGGCCTGAACGCCTGCCATACTATACACATAATACAATCCAAGAATATCAGGATTTAAGAACGCCTCCTTATGTACTTCATTAATATAACTCTCATCTTCACCAGCAGCAAAGAACAAGTTCAGTGACTGCCATTGATCCATGAATTTCCCACGACCTGCTGCAAGTCGAATGATCGTGTGTTGGTTGATTTCAAAGGCTGTACGGAATACAAGCTTCTCATCATCAGTCAACCAACTAACATGCTGCACACTGCCCATCTTATCTCGGATATCCTCAACGTTTTGCTTGTTAAAAACGCCTTTCTCCTTCATAAGCTTAAGTAGGTAGGGGTTCACTCGATCAACCTCACCACCAGCACTTTTCTGGGTATAAACCATTGCAGTATCAGGACTAATACCTTCACTAACACCACCCATGATAAGTGCCGTAGATTTAGTTGGTGCGATTGCGATTAAATGTGTATTAGCTCGACCATAACCCTTCATCCACTTTGGCTCCCCCCAAACAGTTGCAAGCCACTCAGACGCTTTAACAGCCTCATCTTGAATATACTTGGCAATCTTATTGTTCAGCATGTGAGCATCAAAACTTTCAAACGCAACCATCTTCTTTTGAAAGTATGATCCCAAGCCGCATTGACCTAATCCCAAGGCACGACTATTCTTAGTGAAAGCTACAGCCTTTTCAAGCCCCGGAATATTCTTAGCCCGTTCAATGAATTCCTGACAGACAGCATCCAAGAACACAATAGCTGTTTGAACAGCATCTGTGCCATGCCAATCATCAAACAATTCAATGTTCATAGAAGCTAGAACACATGTGTACGTGTAGTCTTTGCTTGAATGAAGCATGATTTCATTACACAACTGTGGTGCTTTGACATCAAGGTTCTGCTCTACATACCACTTAGGGCGTTTACGTTCTGCCTTCTGAGGAAAAAAGTAATATCCTTTGCCTGTAACCATTTTAGTTTTTAGAGACTTACCATACCGCTCTACAGCATCTTTATCACCAGCTTTCAAGCGTTCAATAAACTCATCACTAATATTCCAGCCGATATTATTGCCGTCAGGATGTTGTTCTAGATAAGTGCAAACTTCATTGAAATCACCATGATCGATAGGCAAATAACCAGCCCAAGAACCACGCCGTGCTGTTCCCTGAGCTACGTACTCCATATCAGACTGAAAGCCCTCAATGACCTGCATAACCCCAGTAGATTTACCACCTACGCTGATTGATTCACCACGAGCACGAACGTCACCAAGATAACCTGCTGTACCAAAGCCCATCTTAGTGAGCATTGCCGTTTCATGCTTTGCTTTGTAAATACCGTCAATACTATCTGGAATGTAACTACCAGCACAACTTACAGGAAGCCCACGGTTAGTACCAGTATTAGCCAGAATAGGTGTGCTAGGACTCAGCCACCCTTTCCACATAATATCAAAGAACTTTTCCTTCCACTCAGAAGGGTCAGGAGTATGTGCAGCCAATGTTGCAGCAATACGCTGGTATTGCTCTTTTGGGTTAGCTGCCTGATACAAGTACTTATTCTTAAACAACTGCCATGAGCCAGTGGACCAATGGAGCGGCATCAAGCCATCTTCTTGCATTTTCTTACGTTCGTCACTCAATACACGATAGCTGTTTGTCACTTAAATCTCCTTAGAATTAGTATATTCACAAGTCCAACCAAGATGTTGGGCATAGATACCTCTTGCACAACCTGAAAGACTTCCTGCACTCAAACCCATATCTCGGGTAAACTTTGATATATTATAGCCTGTAAAAACCTCCCCCGTAGGGGAAGTAGCTTTAAACTCTTTACTTAATTTCTTGGTCCTTCGTTCCGTACCGCCGTTTTCATTCCTTTCTTGAATATTCTGAGCGTTAGTGATAAAGCGACAATTACCAATCACGTACGGCCCAACATCGCCCAACCGACCCATTCCGTATTTATCTAAACCTCTACCTATTGAATTTGGAGAACTCAGCCCAGACTCAGCAGCAATTGTAACATAGTCCTCAAAAGAAAGAAGAAACTCAGTCTTACGGATTGCTGATGTGCATTTCAGGCCTCTCCATTTATTTTGCCAAATTACTAAATCCTCTGGGTTTAAGTTGATTGATAAGAGAAAGCTCTTTCTCTGTTCAGTTTGAATCTTAGGTACGCCCATTAGAACTTAAACCCCTGTGAATCCCAATCCCTGACGTACTGGTTCCCTTGGCTGTTAAAGAAGTCAATAGAACTAAAGCCATTGATACCTTTATAAAACCAATCTGACACAGGATTGTAATCAACCTTATACAAGTTCTCGTAGCCCATGTTACGAAGGCAAAGGTTGATACGGCTCTGTGCAAAGTATTCTAGCTGCACATCTGTGATACCGTCAATCTTTCCTTTCTCAAAAATCTTTTTAATAATAGCTTTTTCATGCAGCAATACAGTTTCGGCAGCTTCAATAATGTCAGCTTTCAAGTCAGCTTCAAATGCTTGATCAACCAAACCATCATCTTTCATTTCTTTAAGTAGTGTGCGGAACAACCAAGCTGCTGCTTCTGAGTGAAGAGCCTCATCACGGGCAGAAAAATTGATACCACTCACAACATTCAAAAGTTTGTTCTTTCCTTGACTCTGAAAATGCTTGAGGAATGCAAAGCTTGAATAGAGAATAGCACCCTCACCAAATGTAAAACACCCTAAAGCACGAAGATCATCTTTAGTTGCAAGCGTGTTTTCTAGAAACTCTACACGAGCAGTTAGATCAGGGTCATTCAAATATTCGTTATAGAAATCATCTGTTGCAAGACCAAGCTCTTCATTCAATGTACTATAGAATTTTTGATGGACTGCCAACTCCATTGCACCAAACATAGCAGCCATTGGTTGAATGTCAGCAGGACGTGGAAACTTCTGCATAACAAAGTTAATCCAAAATTCATTACCAATGATAGCTTCGTACTTAGAGAATAGCTTCAGTGTTGTCACTGTGCCATGACTCTCTGCTTCTGTCATGTTTACCAGAATATCTTGTTTATCCTTACCAACCTTAACTTCAAAATGGGGCCAGAAGACTGCTGCCTGTTGATCTGTGTAGGCACAAGCTTCTGGATAGTCCACAGTGAATTCAGACTTTGGTGTTTGAATTCGTGTCTTTTTCACGTCATATCCTTATTTAAATTATTTACATTGATTCTGCAAGTCATTATTCCACATACCATCAGCACTACTGCCACCATGAAGCATCCCAAGCAATTCACCCTTCATGTGTGCTCCGTGGCTTGATGCCTCGATTCGAGCATAAATACTAGCCATGCCCGATGCAAGATATTCTTTATCAGTACGCTCAGCACCATTATAACGTGTACAGTTCACAACAGTGTTCTGAAGATTACGATGTTGACACTGTACTTCTTCAAACTCTTTATTCTTTGTATCCATTCCGTATTTCCACAAAATCTCCTTTATCTTTGGAATATCATTTTCACCATAGGCTTTTACAAAGTTTTTATCTAGAACAAGATCACTAATACTGAGAGAATAGGCTGCGAGGTACGACATAAATTATTCCTTCCAAAACAAACTGTAAGCCTTCTTTACAGGCAAGCCAAGCTCATAATACCCAATGAACTCACTAAGATTTTCCAACACACGAAGATTACTTTCTCTTTTCTTCAAGCCTTCTCTCACAGACATCAACTCAGAAAGCTCTGCCATCCAATATTCTACAGCATAGTCACTATTATTCTCGAAAGCCATCTTAACTCTCCTTACTAATCAACTCTTCCAAAAATGGAAAGTGTTCTGTAATTACTGGTTTAATCTTCCGTGCCAAATCAACGTGTTCTTTTTGGGTTACTCCAAAATCATCACGAACTTTCAGATAAGTAATCCACTGACGCACAGTGCCGTTAGCATACATGTAGCTCATTGTGTTACCTTCAGGTAGAATAACACGAGCACACTCTTTAGCCAACCCATTATCTAGTGCCCAATTGTAATTCTTTTTAACTAGCTGAATCACTTCTTGCTGCTTGTTCTCCCATGCAAGCATCAGATTAAAATCATCTTCGTTAAACTTATCAAGCTCAATACTGTTCTGACGATTCTTTGTATCTTGCAGCCGAGCTTCACGAATGATGAAATTTTGAGCTACTGCATAACGCTGACTAAACTCTTGGAACTTAATGCTTGAGTGTCGCAGCACTTGCCTTGCAATATCCCGTGGAGCTTCGATTTCTACAACGATGTTGGACATATCAAATACTGACCAATGCCCTACACGCATACAGTATTTCAAAAGACCAGCTGCTGTATCAAAGTTCTTTTGGTTATCTGGATTGCTCACCCTTGCACAAAATGCTGGCAAATCCTCTGCTGTCGGGATGAAGTCAACAGTTGGTGTTGTTACGCCAATCACTTGTGCTTTAATGAAATCAAACATCTTACTCTTTATCCTTATATTCCATTTCCAAAATCAGTTCTAGGTAGTGAATAGCCTTCTCAATATCTTTCCTACCATTCTTCTTGCTATGGCGGGTGGTGTACTTAATAACATTTCCTTCAAGGTAGCTCAAGCCGTTGGCATGAATATACTCAATAGGTTGAATCTTACAATCTTTATAGTGATCACCGCTCACTTGTTTGTCTAGTGCTGATGTTGGTTTAGTCTCTTCAATAGATGATTGATGCTGTGAAGCAGTCAACAGCTCCAACTCATCTTCTTTAAATGTAAAACTTTCAAGGCGCTCGTAACTCTTAACAATATAAGGAATATCCCCGTATTCATAGGAAGAACTTGTAATGTAGCCAATCCACCCCTCTTGAACGAATGGTGTATTCTTAACACAAATTACTTTATCACCAACAGCAAAACGATTCTTCACTTTCTCTTCCTCAACAAGCTCAAAATAAGCTGCGTCCCACTGATAACTTCCAGACTCTTTGAAGCATACCAAAGGAAACTTACAGTCGCTGAAGTATGCACTAACTTCAAACTTATCAAAAGGTTTTAGTGTGAAAGCCTCAATACCTTTCCACATACTCTCTTTGCGCTTTACGACATCACCCTGTTTAAACATTCTTCTCTCCTTACGCCACAGCTTCAAGTGTTTGTTTACTGCTTGCTGGTGGACTGTCCAGACATTCAATAAACTTAATTCGTTTACCAATACTTTTACAATAAGCTATCTCTGCTTGAACGCCTCGTGATTGTTCCCAACCGTCCATCTTCAGCACCCAGAGAGCATCACAATTGTCCAAGTAATTGTAATCCAATTTCTCCCAGAAAGCAAACTCACAAGGCATGTCATAAACAACAGACATTGGATGTGAATGGATGATAGGGCTGAACACTGGAATGCCTTTAAGTGTGTATTCTGTAGCACGTTTCAAAGCATATTCATAGCGTTGCTGACGTAAATCGGCGTCAGCGTTTAGGCTGTATACAGAGGCAAGATAGTACATCATAACATTCTCCTATTTTATTTCAGGCTATATTGCGCCTTTTGCAAGGCGCTGTCAAGGGTTTACTTACTATGACGGCTCAAAGCACCCAGTTGTGAATTAAGGCTTTGTGTAATCCAACGAATATTCCCCATCACATAGCCCTTATCTGTTTCAATACGATCAATAGAAGGGCCAACCTTCACATCATAGTCTGAATCAACCCAATTAGCAAACAAAGTTTTATAGTCTTCATTCTCTAATGACCAAGCATAGAAAGTTTCTTTGTCAAGTATTTCTAGCCCTTCATAAAGATGTGCCTTCTGTTTCTGAACACCACTTACACGAGACAGCATGTTCCTATATGTACGCATTAAATACCCTTTAAAACTCTTCTCGTATTTCTTTGTATCAGAGTCGCCTGTTAAACTTCGACGCTCTTGCTGCCTAATATTCCTACAACTTTGACAGACTCTTCCATGTTGTTTTGGGAACTTTGAACGCTCTTGTTCAATTCCACATTGGCTGCAAACTTTACTTAGAACCAACCCATCGTCCATCAGAATTCAACCTCATAGGCTCCAATACAGGCATAGAATCAATAATCAACCCTGTGCCAATGATTGGACGCTTAATATTTACATTGTTGTAGTTAAATGCAAGTTTGTCATCATCAATCAGACAACCACACTGCATACCCCAGTAAAGACCTGTGCTGTTACCCCAGTAGTCAATCTTGAATGTCTCGTGGTAATGGCCTTGCACCGCATTCATGCCCATCTGTTGACTAAGCTGAATGATGTTGCTTGTTTTACCGTGGTGCATGTAGCACTTCTGACCATTAGGTAGATCAACTGTCAGATCAAAGCTCCACTTCCAGCCGCTGTCTACACCCAAGACCTCATTGTAACTTTTGATGTAGTGCTTAGGGATACCAAATACTTTAGCCTTACGCCACACCAAACTACCATGATTACTTTCCAAGATATCCATGTTAGGAAAGATTTTAAAAAGTTCGGCAATGACTGGCAATGACTGACGAATTTCATCACCAGCGCTCGGCAAGTCAGGATCACTGTCATGAAAGCTCAGGGCATGACCATCGACCTCGTCACCCAAGCAGATTACTCGTGTAGGGTTGTACTTTTCTTTTAAGTGTTTCAGGAAAGCAATTGAATCTTGATGGTGATAAGGAATATGCAAATCACTAATCAACAAGATTCGGCTATTATCATACTCTGATTTATCATTTTTACGTACAGAGTATGTATCAGAAGATTTACGGTTATCCACTACGGCTTGGCTGAACTCTTTGCGAAGATAGTCGCTTACAGTGCTGCGAGCTACACCAAGCATCTCGGAAATCTTTCTCCAGCTCTTACCAGTCTTAGCTAGCTCAATAGCCTCATCTTTCCAGTTCAATTCACTCAACTTCATTCTCCTTATCCAGAATTGTCTTAATCTGTTTAGCACCAAAATACATGGCTGACAACAAACTCAATGTACCCAATGCAGCAGCTACATAAAACACCCAACCTGTTGTTATGGCCGCTAAGATAAACCAAAGCACGGCAATGACTTCTTCTGTGTTTGACTTACTCAATTCAAACCTCCAAGATAACCAACCTGATTCAACCAAACAATTGCAAACGTATAGTACATAGCAAAGTGTTCAAAGTCTATAAAGTAATCATTTACCGTTAAATATGTATAAGCCCTACTTACTATCATCTTCATAAATCATCGCCTCATTATATTGACCAATACGCTTTAGGTAATCTGTGTAAGGTTCGTTAGGCCATTGGGCTGGTTTGTTAAAAGAAAGGTTGTGTTCCCAATCTGAATCTGGGTAACGATTACCCCCACCAGCACCCATACCCGGTGATGTTCGACCAGAATACGCAACAGCTCCATTTGTTCCGTGTTGTTGAGTCTGCGAAGCAGCGTACCATTTAAGCTGATTGACTTCTGTGCGCAGCTCTTTCAATTCCCTATCCAGCTCAATCCACTTCTGATACAGATTTGTAATGTCAAAATCAGTTGCCATTCTTCAATACCTCTCTAATAGCATTACGCCTAGCTGCTGGATTCTTTGCACAAACTACATTCCGATCTTTCAGCCACTTATCAATCTGTGCAGCTTTCATTTTACACAACTTAATCACTTCACGCTCTAGCACTGCTTCTTGAAAAGTAATACCAAGCTTCTCACTCAGGGTCTTGCTGAGGTGATCGTCCTCACAGAGTATTTGAAGATCATCAAATCCAACCATCAGGATGTTGTTAAAATAGTTCTCAAAGTCTGAAACCTTAGTAAAACTATGATTACCCAGCCTATGATCAATCTGAACATCTGTAAGTTTAAACAATTTATCACAAATCTCACACTTAACCAACCATTTTGTACGTGTGCTATCATCCATGTCTGGAATTGTTTTACTGTACAAGTAAGCTAACTTGACATCACTTTTCATCCATGCTGATCGGATAGCAGAGCGTACAACAGACACAACGTGCTTTTCTTGTGGTGAGCCATCTTCGTTGAGCTTCTTCATGAACTCTTTAAGCTTATCTTCACGCTTCTTTATATCTGCTTGTGATGGAACTGTCATACGATACCCATCTTCAACATAACTTCACGCACATCTATAAAATCACCTTCCCAGCGAAGCATGTGAATCCCATCCCAATACACTTGCGCAAGCTTCAAATAATCAGCAACTTGAGGGCGTCCACACTGATCAATATATTCAACTTCAGATGGATACCAAGACTTGTAAGTGTCATGAACAGCTTGCCAGCATTCTTGTTCTGTTGTCAGGTCTTTAAGAATCTTGTAGCCAGCCTTCTCACCAAACTTAATCCCAGCAAGATAGCAAGGGTTCAGTCCGTCAATAGAATCTCCAACCAACCATTGAAGATACTTCCACTTACTACCATACCCCCTTACCTTATTCTTCTCATCAATGTACAGATCACCCAAACCTTTTACAAGCATTGGTTCTGACATCTTATCCCAGTTGTAAACCCAACCATCAGTTCCCATGCTATCTTTATCGGTCGAGCAACCGATAATTTTAGTTTTTGTTTTAATCCCTTCATACTGACGAATGGAGATTTTATCGTCTGCCTCGCCTATCACCACTTCAGCCTTGTGAACACCCTTCAGATACTCCATTACTTCTTTAAGTTGCAGGGGTTTTACAAGGTTTAAACGGTTTCCTTTGTACTTCTGAGGCAAGGGTAGCTCATCCCTGAAGTTGTCCTTTCCACTGATATAAATCTCATACTTATCAGTCTTACATGTCTCACAAATACTTTCAATCATTCGTTTAACTGTGAACAAAGCATGTGAGATATCTTCTGTCACTTGTGTATCTGAGATATCAAAATCTTCTAGTGGAAACTTCTCACCAATAAACTCTTTAAACTCTGTGCGATGTTTGAATGCACGACTACGATTGCTTGGTTTGTGCAGTGCAATAACACCACGAGTTTCATTTGCAGCAGATGCTTTGAATGCTAAAAGATCGCCATCGATGATGCAGATTGGTTTCTTTGCCATACGTATCTAACTCCTATAGAAAAGGGCCGTGAGGCCCCATCTTTTTACTACATCACTTAGAATACATATCCTGCAACTCTTGCAGTTTAGTCAATTCTTCAGCTTTACCTTTAAGGTCATCCTGTTTGACTTTAGCCTTGGCTGCTTTCATCAAATCACTAACTTCATCTTTTGGATAGCCATCAACATTGTATTCTTTTTCATAAGTGTATTCAGACTTCAACTCTTTCAAGTCTTCTTGCAGAACCAAGATTTCTTGCTCAAGTTGATAAGCGCGGTCAAATAGTGCTTGTTTCTCTTTCATTTGTTTCTCCTAAATCCTAATTAATATTTAATTCGTTGAATTGCTTTAGACGCTACATCAATAACGTCTGTGTGACCGTTGGCGGCAGCATTGGCTAGCAGCTTATAAAGCATTGGAAGTGGATCTACACTCTTACTTGCGTCAATAGCTTGTTGCTCAAGTTCTTTCTTCTTGAAATCAAGAAAGTCCTCATAACTCTTAAAAGAGAGTGTTACTGAAGCATCACCTACTTGTTCGGTTTGCGTTACGTATGGCATAAATCTCTCCTAAAAAGTAGCCATCCTTGGCCAAAATTCCTAATTGTTTAGATCAAAATGGCAAACTTTCGTCCAGACCATCATCCTCTGGTTCAGTCTGTGGTGCTGGCGTATGAACCTCTTTCTCATCAGCAACAACTTTAACATCAGCCTTTTTCACTTTGTAGCTGCCCAACACATCATCCACTACTTCATCAGACGAACTCTTACCTTCATAAGCGATGTGCTCAACTACTTGAACAGTATCCAGTGTCACAGTCAGTTGGCCTTCAGGGTTACGGTAGCCAAACAGTTTCAGAGTGCAGACTGAGCCGTTGCCAATGTCCTGTGTAAACGCTTGACCTTCTTTGTCAATGACATTCACAGTCATTGGATTACCTTTCTTACTGAACTCAGGCTTAGCCAGACCAAAACCATACATACCTTCTACAACATCATAGTTGGTCTTACCTTCCTCAACTTGCGAAGACAAGGGATATTTAACCCGACGTGGTGGCTTAGTTGTCTTGTCCTTACCGACCAGAGCAAAGCCTTTATTGAGCATGACCTCATCAAGCAATTTGTCCTTTGTTGCCTCATCCACAAACGCTGTCAGACTGAACTCTTTGTCTGTGCTTTGGTACTTGGTCTTTGGAGTATGTACAGCAGCATAGAATACAGGAGCATTCAGTACATATACGTTAAAGGTTTCCAGAGTGCCGGACTTAGGAAGCTGCTTTACAATTACAGAAGTAGTCATTTAATTTTCTCTATTAAGTTGTGTATTAAGTTTTAGTTCACATTACGTTGAGGCTATTTATAACATCCTATCTCTAGGAATTCTTTATCGAACCTGTTTCTCCACTTCCAATTTAAACTTACGCTGCACAATCTTCGCACTAAACCCCGATGCCTTCCACTTGCCCATCTCTTTGCGCGCATCTTCGCGATTATTGCGAATAAAGCCAAATTGATTATCGCCTACTACCACTTCATATTCATAACGGATGGTGTTGCTCATTATTTACTCTCCAGTTGATTCAAGATTTACTTGTTCCAAGTATTGTTTAAACTGCTCTGCTGCCACTTCACCGTAACTTGGCTCATTCCCACCAAGCTTCTCACTCACATGACGCATTGCTGTATCATAGCTTGTTTCAAATGATTGTGGGTCGTTAATATACGTGTCCATCCACATGTTGAAGGCTGCTGCATAATCAGGAACCTGTTGATGTACCTCTGTGCCATTAAGTTCATCAATGATTCGTGTACTAATTTCCGTTACCTCCTCTTCAGTGCGTCCGTAAACAATAATCTTTGAGGACCAATCATTACCACAATCAATTGTATGCTCAAAAATACCACAATCGTTAGGTGGGAACAATGTACCTTTGCTATAATTATCCATCATCTTCTCCTTTCATTTCTATTTAAAAACGTTTGTCTACTTTAGTAGTTTAGCGCATTATTTTGGGTGGGGCAAGGGTTTTAGTGAATTTCTGAATATCGTTCGCCAAACTGTGTTTCACACCCAAGCTTCCTACGTAGTTTATACTTTTCATTTACAATGTCAATTGCTTTACCAATTATCTCCTTAAACTCTTCACGATACTTCGGTAAGTCTTTGATTACAAAGACATTTTCGTCATGAAACTCACCGGTCAACGTTTTTCTGTTATACCGACGCTGTTGCTCTTCTAGAATCTCATCCACCCACATATCAAAAAAGTATGAGCCAGTCCCTTGGGCCAAGGTTGAGAACCTATCTGCCTCTGAGCGAAGGGCATAGCAAAACCCGTTAATGGGGTTTACAAGCCATTTACGACCTCGGCTGTCACGAATAACAACTTGTTCATCTGCAATAGCCTTCACAGACCAATTCAGCTTCCAGTAAGCCTCGTGCAAAGTTTTGCCTTCTTTAAGGCTTACGCCTGCTGCTTGGGCGATCTTGGCAGCCCCAGCATTATACACAGAAGCATAGTTGGTTGTCTTACCCTTCTTACGGGCTGCCTTTGCATTGCTAGACTTCTCTCCACGTTTAAAATCGTCATACTCTTTTTGAGTAACCATCTTAGCAGTAAGTGCCATAAGAATGTGAGGATCGAAGTCGTCCTCTTGCATAGTTGCTACATACTCAGGGTCATAAGGCAACATAAAATGGTGTTTGGTTCGATCCTCAAGGCTGCTAAGGTCGGAACCAACGCTTATTTTTCCTTTGCCTGAAATCAAAACTCCTCGAATCAAATCCCCGTGAGGCTTATCTACTCCCGGCAAGTTTACAATTTCACGGTGCATGACACGCAAAGTGTTAGTGAAACCGCCGATACGAGCCTGAAGCCACTTACCATCTTTAAGGTCACGAATAAAGCCTTTAATAACGCCCAGACGATGTTTGGCTACGTTGTATTCTGCATACTTACGAATAGCTGGAACATCTTCGGCCAGCTCTAATACAGACTCACACAGCTCTTTACCATCATCGCCACCAACACTGATTTGAGGAATTGCACGCTCTTCTGGCTTACTGTTTTTCCATTCAGTCCATTTGCTATTATGAGAGCCTTCCTTTGGTTTCTTTTCAATCCAAGCATTAAAAGCTTCTTCGTCTTTTTCATAACGGAACGATGTAGGAACCCAACCGTGTGAATAAAGCAATGCTTTCACTTGCGCCGGTGAAGATGCCTTTGGTTCCTCGTAACCGTTTAGTACCTTAAAAACCCCCTTAACTTCTGTATCTTCAACCTTAAGTGTGCCGTACTCATCAACCTCTTTAGCTTCATACACCTGCATAAGCTCATTCCACTTAACGCCAAGTGAAGAAAGAGATGTGTCTTTCTTAAACATCTTCTTAGGCTTTTCTTTCTTTACGTACTGAGGAACCTTTGGCATTACGGCCTCAAGGGCCACAGTTGTCTCATTCACAATGGCTTCAAGTTTCTTTTCCGATTCCAGAAGCAACTCAGTATCAACTTCCCACCGTGTCTTTTCTTGAAGACGGGCACAATCCATTTTGAACATAAGGAATGTCAGAAGACGATTGATATGCTCTTCTACAGACAAACCCCTAAGCTTATCAATAGCCAACACTTCATCGTCATCAATGCGTTTTCCCCCAACTGCTCCAGCATCAATTTCTGTCTTTGCTGTTGTGTACAACTCAATTAGACGTTTCTTAAGATCTTTCCATAAGGCTTGGTTGATCTTAACGTCTTCTACTACTCGGTTTTGGTACACCTCATAAGGCTGTTCATTCCAATCCTCAACTGCTGGTTTTTCAATTCCATAGTCCTCGTGAAATGTGCCCAAACCGTGCATCTTGCGTTCTGGGTTGAGATACCAGCTTAAGGCCAAGGTGTCAATCAGCATTAACTTAGACAGATCAATACCAAACAACTTCTCCATGAGCGGTACGTCAAATGAAATACCGTTATGCATAACAATTGGAGTTTCGTTATCAATATGCCACTGAAAGAATTTTACAATTCGTTCTGATTCACTTGAACCTTTAAATGTCAAGATATCTTTCATATTCATCTGGAAACCAAGAACATGAAGCTTTGTGGCTACATCGAGGAAGCCATCACTTTCCAAGTCTGCGACTGTTGCTTGTTTCCAGTTATAAATATTCTTCAAAACAATACTCCTTAAAGTGAATCTCCTTCCCATTCATATTGGAGGAGCAAACCTGTGTTGGGTTGATACTGAGTCTTAAACTTATCCTCACCGCCAAACATACGATTCTTAATACAACCAATAAAGCTGTTGGACTTCAGATCGCCAAGTGCATGTTTATTTCGCTCAAAACTCATAAGTAAGGGGAAAGCACGCATAATACCACGGCTACCTGTGAATTGGGAAGCAAATACTTCGCCGCCGTTCTCGTGGTCCCGAACGTCCTTACCTTTTGGTGGGTTCAAGTGGCTGTACACACCAATATGAATGTCAAGCTCTGCTGCTAGGTTAGCAATCTCAGACGACCACTTGTTGATAAATTCGTTAGCTTCAGCACTTGACAAATGATCGACCAAACGGGTCATGTTATCAATCTCAACAAACCTAACACCATATTCCATTGCATTGTAACGGATAGCTTTTACAATCTCTTCAATATCAAATCTGTTAGCTGCTGCTTGACCATCACTCTCCCACAAAAACAATTTACCTTCAAGGCTATAAGCTGTCTCCAAATATTGTTCACGGTGTTGTTCGTGAGCACTTGGAAGATGATAAGGGATGCCATCAATCTTGCCTGCAATATTGTACAAAGTAGAACGGTTAGGCTCTTCCAACAAAACAGAAAAGACTTTTTCTTTATGCTCAATAATGTTGTGGGCCGACTTCATATGAGACAAGAGAGTCTTCCCAAGGCCGACGCCAGCCCCTGTACATGTTGCCTCACCCATACGTTGAGAGCAGTTCATATCTGTAAGCGCTTGCCACGGGTAAGAGAATCCCGGAACAGGGGCTGCATCGTCACGAGCCAACACAGTTGAGACACCAACCACACCTTCAGATGTAGGTTTTGCACTCTTCCAGATGCAGAAGTCTGCAAATAAATCACCATCTCCTTTCAACAAAACTTCGTTAGCATCTTTGGCATTAGTTGGATAAACAGCAACTTTGATATCTGGGAGAATCTTCTGGACATCTTTTACAGCTTTCTTCCCAGCTTCGTCATTATCTAAAACTAACACTGTTTCGGTAAAGAACTTATCAATCTCTTTACGCATACGACCAAGGGTTGTAACAGCACTGCCAACACCGTGAGGCAAGCTTACAACTGCAAACTTGTTCCACTGGCTTTTACGTTTAGCAGCATGAGCTTCTAGCATCATCTCTAGCGCTCGACAGTCCCACTCCCCTTCTGTTACATATAGACGTTTAACACCAGCTTTCTTAGCAATTTCCCAGTTGAAAAGGTCGGCACCTTTAATATCCCCGATAGACCACATAGCCTTCTTGTCGAGCATAATGGCTTTATAACCAACCAACTTACCGTCAATCGTGTAAGGAAAATTAAATGTAAATGGTGTTTTACCATCATACTCACTGTAAGCCAATTTGATGCCTGCTCGTGCAAAGTATTCTGGTGCAATACCTCGATGCTCTTGCCGAGGGGATTTCAAATTACGAATCTCTTGAATCTCTTCCTCAATCTCATCTTCACTTTTACGCTTTGGTGGCTTTGGCTGCTTGCCGTTGTAGGGGTCTTCTACATAAGCGTCCAAACCCTTTGAAGCGCAACTAAAGCAATACCCAGTGAATTTGTTTTTACCGTCATCGTAAAATACTTGCATACCTTTTTCAGAAGTGCAGTGTGCTACATCATGTTTAATACGTTCTACACAGGCCAATTTGTCTCTCCTATTAATCCAAAAATTCTTTCAGCTTATTTACCAATCTACTGTCCAATTTACTGCCATACAAGCCTATAAGCTCTGCTACCCGGATTTTCTTATATGAAATATAAGCTTCATATGCCAGTTCAGGGGTTGAAAACCTACCTAGAGCTTTCCTGTAACCACCAGCACCGCAGCCAGCCTGATAATTTCCCCTATCTTTACAGTAATTTACACCTGTAGGCAAGTCGTCTGTTTTTGTTGTTGGTACAATAAATAAGGTATTGACCTCTTGGGGCACAAATACACAAACATCAGGGCTGTATACCTTACCAGCTGTAATCCCTCCTAGCAAGTCTTTATCAAGCTGCCAGCCTTTCTCACTAAAACCGACTTGTAACTGGCACCACTCAGCAAAATTCTGAAAGTTGTGCCAGCGTTCATCAACGAAGCAACCCACATAAGTGGGGCTGCGCAAGTGGCTGGCGGGGCTATAGCAACGCTCCATAATGCCTTTCCAGAACATATACTCCCTAGTCCCAGACTTGTATCCAGAAGTGCTATTTTGATCTACACCATAGTAGCCAACGCCGAACACCGAACGGAAAAATGGATTTGCAACTTCTCCTTTACGCAAGTCACCTGTTCTTGTAGTTTTAATATATCCATGTTCATCTTGAAATTGGACAACTACATTAAAAGCACCATTATACTCAATAATAACACATTCACAGCCTTGATTGGTTATGAATTTATCTCCCACCTTTACCCTATCTTTGTTACTCACAACCCCTCCTAAATACCTTCAACAATTATCTCGCAAACATCTCTCGCCCTATTGCCCATCATCCCAAATATTCTGCCACTCTTCCCTAGCCTGCTGAATTCGCTCATCAATAATCTCATTAATGCCTGTCATAAGATAACTGATGAAGTCGTCGAGTTCATAATCCCCGCAGACTAACACACCCCTAGAACTATATTCAAGCAATTCTTTCTCGCTGTATTGCCTAAATCCTTTCTTAATATCTACGAACATTTAAAATTCTCCCTTGCCCAGTTCATCACAGAATTGTAATCACCTTTCACATCTTTTGGAATTTCCATCTCTAAATATTCCGGCAGAGGCCATCGGCTCACAATATAATTCTCAGACTTAGCTAGTGCTTCACCTTTGCGAACTTCAAAATTCCAGCAGCCATTGACAACAAAACCTGATTTAAGATTGCCCTTAGAATCGCGTTTAACATCTCTAAGCAATAAAGAAGGCTCGCCATTTAGAAACAGACAAATCATTTCTTATCCCTCCACTCAACACTAGGAATCAGCAACAAGGCCAACATAAGACGCAGCGAATGCTGCACCCCACTCCCCAAACTATACACACACGCTGCAATCATTGCAAAGAATCCTACATAAAAGATGCAGATGTTGTTAGGCATTATTGGACCTCCAACACAACACTCATCAGTGTAAATTCACTATTGTCTACATACCATTTGTCAACTTCAAGATCATAAATAGCGCCGTCACACAAAGCAACTACTGAATTCTCATCTGTCGCCAACAAAAAGTTGCCAGAACTATCTTTATAAACCTCCCCTTGAAGTAATTCGGACTTAAGATAGACTTTTGGACTTTTACGTTTACCAATTTAATATTCATTCCGCCTTCCCCTCAACCTTAAACAGCCTACTATAAACATATTGCACTTTCCCTGCCTCATCCATTTCACTTGTGACAGCGAATTGACTAGGCTGCTCCTCTTTAATAGCCTTGAATAGTGCTGTAAGGGATTTCAGTGTTGTGCTGTTCATTGGTTATCTTCTACCATGCGAGTTAGTTGACGCCACATATTAAAACTAAGATCAATGTCAACCGGACCGTTATATCCCATATTTTCCCATTGTTTTTTCAAATCTTCATTTGAACTATTAAGTGCTGCTGTGATCAGTTTCAATTCATTTAAGCTTTCGATAGTCAATTTAATTGGCTGGAAAACTTTGTCTTGTGTCACTTTCATTTCAGTCCACCTTTCAATACTGTTAATTTCACACCGGAATGCATCTTTTCTTGCAGGTTTTGCCTACTAGAAACTGTTTGCTTCCCTTCAACGTCTCCAACACTGCCCACGTCTTTCTCCGCGTTCTGTACGCCAAATTGCAATAGTCTTTGGTTTATTTCAATAGTGAGAACAGATTGCAATTGATGTAACATTGACAATGGCATTGTAGCATAGCTGGCTGCTACGCCTGACAGAAGGCTCATCTCGTCACGCATATTAATTACCTTTATACAATGGATCAGCAAAGTAAATCTCTTCTGGTGCATCAGGCCACTCTTCACGTAATGCTTGAAAATTTCCTTCATTCCAGCAGCGTAAGAAACTTAGGGGTTCTTCACAATAACCTTTACCAAGCATGTACCTGATGACAGCATTGTAAGCGGCTTCAGTCTTGTTAATCTGCTCTTGTGCTTCTTCATATAGGCTGAAGAACATGTGATCATCTAGTCCACCACGTTCAACCAGATCGTGGATTTCTTCTTCACTCATTTCAAGATAGCTCATCTCTAATCTCCTCAATCAATCGTTTCTGAATTTCATTCCCAAACCTATCCTGCACATCTTGACACTCATCACGGCTCATGTCAAGCATTTCATAGTCATAATGCTCATCCATTTCAATCATGCCTCCCACCACTTCTAAGTCAATCCAACCTGATGAATAATGGTCATCACCACTCTCGTAAGAATACTCTACATCCAGCAACCACTGATCAAGCCTAATTTGTGCTGTCATTCAATCTCCAGAGTTGCTTTGACCGGATAGAACACATCGCCGAAATGTTCATCTTCATCAAACATTTCACCACTATCAAGATCAATTGTTTTGTACTCTTGTGTATACATCATGTACTTCTGAAGACGGTTTGAAATATAAACTTCACCAAACTTTAGGTCAGCCCAACTGATTTCTCTACTTTTATTTCTTTTGTCATTGATAATCATCACACACCCTCCCCAACCAATTCTTGCTGCATAGCTTGTTTATGTTGCTTATTCACCACCTGATCCACAAGCATATTGAAATCATCCTGTGACATGATAAAGCTTTCATCACACTTGCCTGTACTGTTGAAGACATGTTGCTGCTTGGTGTTCATTTTTGAATAGTTGATATAGCTCATTTCGCCTCTCCAATAATACGTGTCAGCTCACCTAGTGTACGGCCTGCAATATTTACACGAGTGAATTCAGTAGGGTAGATTTCAAATAGTGTAATCCACAAGTCTGTGCCGATGAAGTAGTCCACAATAGCAATTTCGCTATCACATTCTGACTGGTAGAAACGTGTCACTCGTGCTCGGTTAAAATCAGCAGCAATCTCTTGAATTTCTTTTTCCACTTCTAGGTTCATCTTATCTCTCCATTAGCAAAGGCGACATCTCGCCATAAATTGCACAATAATTAATGTTTTATATGTCTTACGTCTACTACACAGTCAGGAAGATAGCAGACGTGTGGGATAGTGTCAACTGTCAGATACGATTCTTTCTAGATCATTGGCAGCACCAATGAAATGGTCACCAGTCCAGTGTGGAGGTAAGCCTTGGTACTCTGCAAGCTTGTTGTCCACCTTCATAGACTCTATCTGTGCCTGTACCATGTAGATCATGGCTAGCTTCCTCAATTGATCATCGTTCATCTCAATCCTTCCTCTATTAGTCCACGTTTGTCGTTGGGGCCAATTTACTCTCCGTTTTAGCCTGCGTCAAGAGGCTAGGGAGATACCAATGCCATACAGACCAACTAGACGTTTAGCTTCTTTCAAAGCGTGTGTACGGCTCATATTAGGAAACTGAGACTGCAACTCATTTGCCAGCCTAGCCTCATCATTGGTGATAGCTGCATCCATTTGAGCAAAATGGTTACGCAGTGATTGACGATTCATATCCATTTCAATTTACTCCGTGGTTTGTTTGTGTAGGCTCAGTATACATCCTGTGTCACCTACGTCAAGTCCTATTCAGAAAATATTTCCCCACACCTTCTGAACACTCCTACACACGCTTACTGGATGTGGTGGAGGATAGCACAGAAAATTCTTGTAGTGAGGGGTTGACAGGGGTTTATAATGGCGTTATCCTAGGCACATCAACCAAACAGGAGATACACAAATGATCATCACAAAAGAAATGCTAGACGCAATCCTCTACCACCAGTACGAAGAGGAGGACTATGACCGTGAAACTGGTCCTTGTAAAACCCTGTACACCGTCAGTAACCTGTTCGAGCGAGAGGAGTTCGCCAAGTATGCAATTGAAAAGATTCTTACAGCTTACGCTGAAGTGATGGCAATCAAATGAAACAAATCACTGCTGAAGATGTTCGCAAGCTTCGTGAAGAGTGTGAGGAAAATTTGAAATGAAGATTTATGCAGTTGAGAATGTCACTTGGGATGGGATCGAGTACCAAAAACTATTTCGATCTGAGGCTAGTGCTAAAGTACATGCGCGGGAAAAGAATAGGGAGATTGGTATAAAGAACTACTATAAAGTTTATGAAAAGGTGGTGGAAGAATGAAACGACTAATCCATTACTATTACAACACATACGATCTTGGCTGTGGATGCTGTAGCGACAGCTTCTCAGAATACACAATGTGGGAGGATGAAATTATGGTTGTAGATGACTGTCTTATGCAGATCTGTGAGAATGAGTAAGACTTGAAACTTGGCTTATCTTGAGCCATTTGATGTTGATCCTGATAGTAGGTGGTTTTGATTATGGAAATTTCACAAGACGAATTGAGCGAGCTTCTATCCTGTATAGAAAGCCTTGCCGGAATGATGGAGCCCTACTACTCTCAATGTGGTGGTGCAGATGAGGCTTATGAGATTCTTGAGAAATATCGTCGTAAGCAGCCTTACGTCACAGAAGAATTGATTGGCGCTAGCTGCAAGATTTGTGGTAAGACATTTAAGTGGTCTAGAAAGAAAAGGTTGCTGGATGAGCATCAACAGAATACAGCCTTGTCTAATCACATTACACAGGAACATGGTATTATTGATTACAAGGAGAAAAAGCAATACAAGATTAAAGCTAGAGTCGTGGTTACACATTGGGATACGTATCAAGATTATTTGGATAGGGGATTTGTAAAATGAACAAACCATTTCAACCAACAGCAGAACAAAAGATTATTTTTGAAAAATGGGCTAAGTCAGAACATTGCAATTTGACATCCTCACCTTATCCTGATAGCTTCCGTACATACAAATTTGACAGAACTCAACACATGCTTGAAGGTTGGCTAGCTGCGCTGGCTGTCAAAGTAGGAGAATGAAACGGCTCTAGCCCTTATACAACGGGGCTTACAGCTTAAAATGCTTGACTATCTTGTGACTTAACACTATCTTACTATTAATACATCTTTAAAGGAGATATAAAGGATTGATACTAAAGTTATGGACTATGGATAAAGAAGAGAGAAAGAATATATTTACTCTTTGTACTCACTTTAACATTCATTACAATAGAACAAATAAATACAAACACATACATGAAGGAATAGAGAATGAAGTAGGACTAGGGTACACAAAAGAGGTATGGACTTTAATCACTAACACAGCAAGAGCTATCAAATATGGTGCTCAAGGTCTGTGTATTCCTCGTGACTTCTTACCATACAAAGCCAATACTCAATCTATCCGACACAGAAAGATGATTTCTCTTGTTGACTCTCTATCTGAATTAGGTTATCTTGTATCTTATATTGGTGGTATCACAGATTGGAATGAGATGGAGAAGGTAGGTAGCCGCGTTATCTTCACACAAAAGTATTTGTCTTTGTGGCAAGGTACAGACGTATCTGATGAAGTTGATGTTATCAGTGTTGTTGAAGTCAAGGACAGGTCTACCAAAGAAATTAAAAATAATCGCGGTTTTACAGGAATTAAAGACATCAGGCAGCAGATGACAACATTTAATAACTTACTGTCTGAAGTGGAGATTGAGCACGAAGGTAATATCCTCCCTGTTCAGATGTACAAAAGATCGTTCATTGATAGTTTAACTTTAGGTGGTCGCATGTATAACACAACTGGTGGTGTACAAACCTTGAGTCAAGAGGAGAGAGCTGAATTGAAACTTAATGGTAAGGCCGTTGTGGAGCTAGATTTTAAGGCTATGCACGCCTCTTTGCTTTATGAGAAAGAGTGGCAAGAAGATAAAGAGAGTCTTGAGAGTTGGATAGCTACAGAGTGGAATGGAGTTTATAATCCTTATGGGGCAGACCTGTCTTTCTTGAATGTCGATCAAGAGAAGATTGATTGGTTTAAAGCTAAATACAATAAACCATCGTATGATCCTGTGCGCAATCTTCAGAAGCGGACTGTTATGATTGCTTTGAATGCTAAGTCATACCCAAAGACTTGTGCAAATATCACCACTCATTACAAGAATGACTATGATAAGCGTGGCACGGATGCCGAGATTGATTGCCTATATTATGGTATCGAACCTGACTTCGACAGCAAGGGTGAGCTTGAATTTCGCAGTGGTCACTCTGTTCAGGCGGTTGCCTATCACAACAGTCCTATTGCAAAGTATTTCTTCAAGGATCAAGGCGTTCATCTTCAGTATATTGATAGTGAAATTCTATCAGACGTAATGAGTAAATTGATTATGCAAGGGGAGGTACTTTTACCTGAGCATGACAGCGTGATTGTGCTTGAAGATTTGGAAGGTGTTGCGTTACAATACATGAAAGACGCCTATCTTAAAGTTATGGGTTCCGATAAATTCTGTTATGTGGAGAAAAAATAATGACCTACCAACAACAATACAAATCATTCCTATCCACCTTGCACCAAGACACACGCCCGTCGATTGCCGACCAAGATATCCCTAAAGATGGCTCACAGATATATCTATATAATTAATCTATCAGCCCACAGTATTAAATAGAAATTATTGTCTATGCTGTGGGCTTTTTCTTTGGCATAATCATTCCATCGAAACGAAACATACAAATGTAATTGGAGAGATGAGATGACAACAGCACACGTACACAAATTATTGATCGACTTGGGCTATTTGTTCGAGAAAATCACACCACAAAACAGTGATGTACCTAAATGGGTGTGCCTGGATAATGACAAGATTCCATTGTGTTCTGACAGGGTTTTATCCAAAGTTATTTGGGATATGGATAAGCAATTGGGAGGTGTAGCATGAGTAGTTATCTGCTTGACTTACAACGTGCAATCGCTCAGACGCATCACTTATCAGATGACAAAGTGTTTGCTCCTCTTGGGGACAATTATTTTGTAGGATGGTATGAAGCCGCCGAAGACTTGACCTACGGAATTTCCTGTGGCTCAGAGCACGCTGTCAAATCACAGATGGCCCCTTGGCTCATGGGCGAAGATAATCCTTACTATGAAAGCCTTGACAGCGAGAGTGACAAGGGGTATTGTGAACGTATGAAAGCAATTCAATTATTGATGGAGAAATGTGATGACTGAAGTTTATGTAACAACCAACACAGTATGCGACCACTCAGAATACTCTGATGAGATGTATGGCCCTTGGGAAGCCAGCTACACTTTTGAAGTAACTGGTATTACGTTACAGAAGCCTAACGTTGACTATGAGAAATTCAATACAGCCTTTGAAGTGAATGCTGGCGATACATTGTTTGTTTTGAGCATCATCTACAGTACAGGTGATAGCTTCGGTTATTCAACAGGTAACGGTGAAGCATTGTGGGTGTTTAAAGATTTTGAGGTTGCTAAAAAGGCTGCTGAAGATTTTCGTAGTCAAGAAGATGAGTACTCTGTAAAATTCAAAGATGAATCTGGTAAGAAGCTTACGATGTCAAATCCAGCTTCAGGTTATTTTGAGAGCTTGACAGATGTTTTACTGCAACCTTTTGTAGTTGGTACAATTTCTCAAGTGCGATTCTAAGGACTAACAATGCAACCCCAACAATACGAATATGATGCAAGTGATTGGCTTGATAGTGATGAGACAAGCTTTTGTGACAATTCTAAGCAATCACGTAAGCAATCTAAGAAAGATTGGAAGGAAAACAGACGTGAGCAAAGAGACAGGAAACGAGGAGATTGGAATGAATAAATTCAACGACACCGCGATTGCCGACCGGGTGATGCGGGTTATCAAGGGGGAGCGGGGATGAGCAAATATTCCGAATTGGTTGGCCTGCTTGAAGACTCTGGAGTTTTACAGCTTGAGGATGATTGGGCTGTCGAAATTCAAAGTTTAATTAAAAGCCGATCACGGTTCGCCGCCTCACCTGTGCCGCCTGCTGGCGATGTGGAAGTGCTACCAGAACGCAGAAACGATCATATCCATCTTGATGCTTCAATGAATGCTAGAGCGGTTGGATTTAATGAGTGTTTGGATAAGTGCGTGCCAATTTTCAACCGCCTGACCGCCGAGCGTGACACGGCTATCAAGGCTGCGACATTGGGCGCTGAGAACCTGAACAAAGCACTGCAAACAGCGGATAGCTTGCGAGCAGAGAACGAACGGCTCAAGAAGATCACTAGATTTGAGGACGCCGTGGCTTGCGTTTTCGACAACTTAAAGTTTGTAGCCGCAAATACAGGTAGTAAAGAATGGGATGACCGGCTCGAAGATTTGGCAGAGGAGGTCATCGAGTACGCGCCAGAATACAAAAAACAATGGAAAGACATTTGCGCCCTGCAATCCGAACTGACCAAGGCGCGGGAGTTGGCGAAAAAAGCCTACCACGCCGGATGTCGCGAGGAGTCTAGGGTTTATTTAGACCAAATCCTCGGCCATCAATCAGCACCAACCGATAAGGGTGACAAATGCTCGGACGGTGGAACGTGTGGTCTAGGCGGCTTCTGCACCAACTGTCACAACCTACCTTAGCCCCGTTAGGGGCTTTATTTTGCCTAAATTTTCTTCAATTTTCTTTTAAATTCCCGTTGACACCATCCTCCAGATGCACGATACTAGCCCTACGCAAACAGAAAACCTTCACGAATCGGAGAGACATCATGAAATTTCAGATTATTGACACAGTGACTAAAGAAGTAGCAGCAAGCCGTGGCACAAAAGCTTCTGCAACTAACTGGGCTAACAAGCTCAACGATGGCCTGAAAGGTCGGTATGTAGTTGTGAAGGTGGCTTGAAATGAAAAAGTCAGGTCAGCGTTTAATGATGGAAGCTAAACTTGATTGCCAACGTATTGCAGAAGGCGCGTTCACACCTGTAGTCTTTGAACGTTATGAATTGATTGGTGGTGAGAAAGGTATTACTCTAGGCTATCCAACAGAGACAATTAATGGTTCGTCTTGCATCGTGTGGATTAACTATAACTTGAGAGGGAATAAACAATGATCCATCTTCTCTGCATCACAGACGTAAAAATGCGTCGTTCTGACACAATAGCCTTCAAGAAAGGGCAAGTGTATGAGTGGACATTGCTCGTGGATGGAAGTATTCAAAGGTATACTAGTGAAGGTGGTTATCATTCGTTTAGGAGTGATGTGTGGAATCAATTTTTCAGCTACCAGATGATTGAGGAGGAAGTGTGATGAGTAATGCATACTGGATTCATAGTAATGATGGCGAACTTAACAAAGGTATTGGGCAGATCAATGCTGACTATGTTGTTAACAATAATGGTGTTATGACATTTTATAACAATGATGGGCAGGAAGTGTTCTGGTATGTGTTGCTGCCCGGTGAAGCTATGTCAGTGGTGTATGGAGGTGCGGCGTGACGGCAGCAGCCCACATAGTCTGGTTTATTTTGAGTGTACTGTTCCCACCACTGATTATTCTGTGGATCATCTCTGCACTGTGTTGCGGAAGTAGTAAACGCAATAAGATGATTGACTTGCAAAAAGAGAACAACGAATTGCTTCGTAAACTTAATGAGAGGAATTGGAAATGACTTTCGAAGAAAGAGAAATTGAACTAAGCGAGATGCTTTCCGAAGGAGACATCTCAACTAGAGAGTGGGCCAAACTTTATATGGAAGCATGTGAGGATGAAGAAGAGTATCCTGACGAAAATAATCAGGTTACTTTTACATGAACTTTATCTACGAACTACATTACGAAGCAGAAAATGGTGATCAAATCTATTGCAAAGAATTCTCTGATGAGCTAGAATGCCTGCAAGAGATGCGAAGTCTTCAGATTGAATTTCCAGAGCATCAGTATTGGTATGACATTAGTGAGGATGGGCGATGAAATACTTAGTAAAGGGGCGAGTTACAGTCAGCTGTTGGACTGAGGTTGAGGCAACGAATCCAACACAAGCACTAATGCTTGCGAGTCGTAGAGAGTTGGCAGAAATTATAATTGATCCATCTTATGAAGTAGAGGATTGCTTTCATATGGCTAATGACGGAGCACCGTTTGAAGTCACCATTGAACTAAGTACACCCCGCATTAAATCAAAGAAACAAGTTCCAAGTAAAACTTCAATAGGTGGCTAGCAAGATGTCTAATAGATATTCACTACTAGACCGTGGTTTCATTACACACTACGGCTACAATTGTTGGGTGATCCTAGAGGATGGTGTGCCCAAGTTTGGCTTGATGACAGATAAAGCAAGTGCTCAGAAAAGGGTTGATTTCTACAACGACAATAACCTCACTCACGAAGAATATGTTACACTTATGCTTGGGGATTATGACTTCTCAACAGAAGACCATCAAGTTATATTGAAGCGTCACATTAATGAGAAAATGTAATGATTATTAAAAGCACTCTGGCATTTCTTATTGTCTTACTCACAGTGATGTGGATTTTTACTCCCATCTTCGCTGCTTATAGCGCTTGGCAGGTATGTCTTGGTATGGGGCTATTAATTTTAGCCTTTGACTGTTTATAGAAATCTGGAGTTATAAAAAATGATCATTAAAAGAACTATCGCTTTCATTCTTGCACTCATTATAATAGTATTAGTCGATGCACCGTTGTTCACAGCTTATGGTGCATGGGCACTAATTCTATGCCCTATAGTGGGCTGGTGTATTGGTTGGGTGTTTATGGACATTGCGGAGAAAATATAATGAAAGCCGAAATTATTTATCAAGTGACATTTCCTGATGGCGAAGTTGAATACTTGAGTAACCCATCTGTTGGGTTTGAGGATTGTAAGGTTATTAAATTTTATGCTAATAATAATGAGTTTATTTTTCCAGAACGTAACCCAAATTTAAATTTCTTTATGTCGGCAGCAATAAATGGATTTAATGAAGGTTGGAATGCATGTCTGGACGAATTTAAACGATTGAATAAGGAATAACTAAAATGAAAGAAGTAAAGAAAATTATCTCGGAAGCACGTGTGGAATTTTGGAAATCTGCATGTGAGCAACGGGATAAATGGTTGACAGAGATTGAATATGATATGGAATCTCTTGCCGTAAAGAATATACAATTGCAAAGTAAGCTTGACAGTCAAGATGCTATGTATAAAGAACTTCTATCTCAGTTTGTAGAAGCATGTCACCCTGTTATGAATGCTGCGTGTAACCTGCGTCAAAGAGATGAAGAACGTGATGAAGTTGAAAAAGCTGTAAAGTATTTGAGTAAGCTTCAGAGTGCAGCTATCAAAGTTATTAAAGGAGAGTAGCATTAACGGTTTATTCCAAAAGAAGCTAGGTTTGTTATTAGAGGAAATTAATATGAATGATTCCAAAGAAGTGCTAAAACAATTATTAGAAGCACTTGAGCTTCTTCTTATCGATGCTGAAGCACAAGATGAGGCATTACAAATGGAGTTTGGTAGTAGTCGACGTGTTTGGAAAAAGCCCTATACTTTTGAAATTGCTCGACAAGCCATTGTCAAAGCCAAAAAGGAAATCTACAATGAATGATACAAAATGGTTAAATGAGATATCACTTAGGAAAATAGTACAGGAGCTTGAAAAAGAAGTGACTGAGCTTATAGAAAAGAATAAAAAACTTCAGGAACAATTAGAAGCCGCACAAGAATATATTGAATTTCAACTCGATGATTGGGATAATTAAAAATGGAAATTAAAGTAGATGATTTGCTACAAGCAACAATAGTGGAACTGGAAAGTGATATTGAAACAATTGCTGACCATAATATTCAACTTAAACTTGCCTTAAATGATGCTGTGTTGCTACTTCACAGGACACTCATTTGTCAAATGCCGTTTCAGCTTAAGAAAGAAATCCTTGAATTTATTGATGATTTTGAGGTGGAAGAATGACTTGCAAAAGAGTTGGTTGTGATGAACGATATGGGTTGTTCCAAAGTGAAACATACGGTAGCCTTTGCCGCAGCTGCCTTGATGAGCTTGTTGCTACAGCAGGGGTGATGTCTATCCCTGAATTTATGCATTCTGAAAAGAAAACGGTTGCATACGACAGAAATTGGGATTACTATGTGACTTCGGTGTTCACTTAAAGGGGTAAGGGAAATGAAATTTGATGATCAACAAACCTCAACAATTAAGCTTATTGATTTTATTGAACCAAATCTAGAATTATTTAAAAATCTAGACCTTACTGGAGAAGAATTGCTTGGTATATGCGCTTCCATGCGCAATGATGCGAAACTTCGTCACTATATGAAAGTGGTGAAGGAATTACAAAGTCAAATGATAGAGGAAAAAAGTAGACAACTAGATCAAGTACTTTCCCTACTCACTGAAGTTTCTCACTGTAAGCTTCCAAGTAAACTAATGAAGAATGTGAAAAGTTGTCTTGTTGAGCATAAAATTCTAGCTTTCACGGGGCAAAATGTTTATGAAAGGTTCTGAGAAAATTGAAGAACAGTTTGAACTGTGGGCTGAGGCTAAAGGGCTTCCAGTATCTAAAGATTGGTCTGGAAACTATACACACATGACTCTGTTGGCTTGGGAAGCTTATCAAGAAGGCTGGCTTAAGAGTCTGAACAGTCAAGGTATGTATTATATCTGTACCGATCACACAGATAAGTGGTTTGTCTCTAAAGGAAGCTTCAAAGGCGAGACATTCAATACAGAAACCGAAGCTGTTGAATGGGCTTTGATTAATGGTTATGAGGTGAAAGCGTGAACATTAGAAAGGATTTTCAAAAGTATATGAAGGAAAAGCCATATCCTTGGCTAGATGTCACTCGGCGTAAACTGTTAGGTCCAAAGGCCGTTAAACTGCATTGGGATACGTGGCAAGCGGCTGTGAAAAGCGTTGTTGTCACACCACCCGCAACATGCTACTTTGAAGGGGCTGATGTGGAGGATTTCTTCAGACATATGCAAACTCTCGGACTGAGTGTCGTGCATGACCCAAGGTATGCGGATGGACACGATGAGTAAAACTAAAGAAATTTACGAGATAAAACTAGGTAGAAACTGGACTGAGGTTGAGATTATTGGATACTTTAGAGGTCAAGTTGTCGTAGGATGGGTGAATGAGCGTGATGGTCTTGTCAATGTTGACATCAGAGACAGAACAGAGCTTCGACATTGCGTGAGGCACTTCAATCCTGAAAATACTCAGGAATATGCTGATTTCTATGTTCCATTCATGTATGATAAGTAAAAAATTTAAAGGAGAAATAAAATGAGTCTGGCATTAATTGTATACTTAATCGCTGTTATTCCAAAAATTGGAGTTGCTGCTTGGGTTATTCTTGTATTAGTAGGAATTCTGTACTTTGTTATGACAATTTCAAGCAGCGTAGATCTTGATGTCTATGGGGGTTATGGGGAAGAACATTCCTCAGTTAAAAAGGCACGCAGCACAAGAAAGTTCATGCGTAATAAGATTTGGATTCCTTTTACACTTTTAATTGTTGCTGTGGTTGTGCCATCTAAAGAAACACTTTACACAATGGTGGCTGCATATGGTGTTGAAAAACTTGTAGATAACCCCGTAGCTCAAGACTTGGCTAGTGATGGTGTGGATGTCCTCAAGCAGCTGATGGCTAAAGCTAAACGTGAGCTAACTGAAGACACGCCTAAGAAATAATTGAAAAAATATACCAAAGCCCTGTTGACTCAGGGCTTTTTCATGCCTATAATTCCCCTAACGAAACAGATTAAAGCTTTAGGAGACAGGTCATGAGCCGCATGTATATAGTCAATCATTGGAATGACGCTGCTGCCTACTCAGGTGAGCAGATTGGTGACCGCCTGAAAGATTCACAGGCTTTGCATTTCAATCGTGACGGCAGTGCTAACGTTAACCTCTACTCTGAAGAGACAGCACAGGCTAAGAAGAAAACTTCTATTCCTCTCAAGAATCGCATTTTGCCACAGGTTGTACGTGTTGAAAAACTCACTGCCCAAATGGTTGAACTGTGCGATGAGTACAAACAAGGTCTCCACACAAAGGAAGACTACAGCTTGCTTCTGTCAGTGATTTCTGCCAAACGCGCTCGTGCTGAAGAATTGCTCGCTAAAGCTGTGTCGGTTAAGGCTCCGTTTGAGCAAGAAGAATCTTCGGAAGACGAAACCAGTGCACAACACTCCCCACAGGTTAACTCGCCTATTACTCCTGAAAAACCCGTACCAATAGCCGTAAATTGTGTGAATAAAGCTTGCAACTCAGCATTGAAGGATGCTATGATTCTAATCACAGGGGCAGCAAGCTTGCTAGCTCTGGTTAAATTCTTTTTCTGAGGATACAGGAATGTTTCAATTAGACGTTATGCGATTTCTTGTAATGCAGTTTGACAACCAAACCGACTCTATGATTCAAATTAGTCCATCACTAAGCCTAGATAATGCAAGAAAGTTCATCGCAAATAGTCGGGATTGTGAGCCAACTTTAGAGTTCTATTTAATTGCAGTATTGGAGGAATAACCATGAACACAGCATACAACACATTTGCACAAGCAATGAACAGTATTGAACACTTCCACTCTGAAGGTTATAAGAGTTTCAAATTGTTTAAAGAAAATCGTATGTGGTATATTGAGGTGAAAGCATGATCACTCTAGAAGAGTACATTAGGCTTCGTAAAGCTGAGCTTGAAAGCTTTTACGGCCATTGGCTAGCACAACATGACGATGACCCAGACAATTGGCCTATGCAGATGAATTATCCTGATTGGGCTGAACAGGAAATGATGATCAACGACGTTTAACTACCTCTGCCAACAACATGACACAACAACGCGTTCTCCAAACACACAATCAGCGACATGAAAATAATTTGAAAATTCTTTCTAAACCCTCTTGATTGAGGGTTTCTTTTCGCCTATAATTTACCTCAAGCACACAAACAAAGCTTTCTGGAGAATACACATGACTGGTCAACTTTTTTGCGTTTTTTACAGCACACGCCACAATGCCAAGATGATGGTAAGTGTCGGTAAGCTGTGTGTGTTTATTCACGCACATGATGGCGTAGAAGCTTGTGTCAAGGCCATTAGCCTGTTGTCTGAGGATGATGTGTTGATTGAGGGCGTTGAAAAGATTTGCTGATTAGGTGTTGACAGGATTTCTAGATAGCGTAAACTGAACACAAGAAAGCAAACACACAGGACACACAGCGATGAACTTCACTAAAATCATCCTCACTAACGTATCCACTCAAACCATTTTACACACATTCCCTTTCAATCAAACTAATGAAAGAATTGCTGACAAAATGGCTAGGGAGTGGAATATGGGGAAAGGAAGTAGGATGGGGCTTGTGGGTGTGGTTTATAAATAGTAAATTAATTAAATAATTGGAGAGATGAGATGAAGACTTTCAAAGCTGTGTTTATTAAGAATGGTTTGAAATACGAAACCTACTGGCAAGCGCTCTCTAAAGATAACTGCATTGATGATATTGAAAAGTTATTCACTTGTGAACCAGATTACGGCTCAATCAAACCTCAAAATGCTGTCATGTCTGTTGAAGAAATGCCTGATGTCGAGGATGAGAGCTCGGAGTGGGAAGATACTTTTGGTGCGGACTATGAGTCTTAAATGATGCTGATTAAATTAATAACCCTCTTCGGGGGGGGGGTTTCTGTTGTTTATTAGGAGAAATAGATGAAGAAGCAAGTGTGGCCTGTATTAGGTACTGATGATTGTAATTACAACCCTAGAGCAGTTCTAGGTGTTTACACCAAAGAGCAAGATGCTAATAAAGCATTGGAATGGTACCAAGAGTCTGGGGAATACTATTGGATTGAAACATCCACTCTCTACGACAGTTTTACTGATAAATAAAATGACTGAGAAACTATCACAAGAAGAGGTGGATGCCATGATGTTGAGAGTCGAAGCTAATGCAGACTACTTGATTAAGTTAGGCAAGAAAGGCTGGGTAAAACAGCGCAAGGCAGCACGTAAGCTTAAAGAGTACATGCATGATCTAGAGCAACAAGAGCGTCTAATTGAAATTGAGGAGGAAAAACTAATTGAGCCGCAAAGATAAGGAACTTGCCTACAAGCTTCGGGAGCAAGGCTACAGCTACGCTGAGATAAGTCAAGAGTCTGGTTATTCTGTAGACTGGTGCAAAAAGAATCTAAAGGATACCTATAAAGGTTTGGTTAATGACATTAGATTTCTCTTCTCTGAAGATTGGTATATGAAAGAAGGTAATCAGTGGCCTCTTTACATTGATGACATCGTATCAGGTATTGCACGCCTAGACTGGTATGGTGAACGTGAACAACAGATACCATTGTCAACAGTTAAGATCATTAGTTGCTTTCTTTGGCTAGATGTTATTAATGCACAAAACATTAGCTTGTTAACAGGACTGGGGAAGAAACATTCTGAGAAATATGAAAGAGCTTGTCGGCTAGCTTATCCCTTCTTGAAAAGATCAATTGACGGGCCTAACAGGTTTAGGCGGTATCCGTCTCAATCTATTGTTTGTTATGCAAATGGTATTGCTGAAGGGTATGACAAAGGTCAAACTAGGAAGCTTAAGTAAAATGCACTTTTGGATTGCATTACTTATAGTCAGTTTATAGTGGAAAGAAGATAACCTTATAGAGAATCTCTATCAACACAACAGAAGTAATAGAAAAGAAAACAGAAATAATCTTTAATTTCTTGTTGACGTGTATCGTGGGTTGTCTTAGAATAGACACATCAAAACGAAACACTAAGCAAGGATAGAGAATATGAACCTCACCAAAGAACAAGTAATTGAGCAACTTAGCAAGTTCACCCTCATTGGTGATGGTAAGATCATGTTTAAAGTGATTGACTACAGTGAGAATCGTTTTGCACCTGAAATGGTTGCATACCGTGTTCATTACACAGATTATACTGGTAAGCGTTGCAAAGTAACTTACTATCCTAACACAGTTGGTTTTCAGTGGAGCTGATCAGAATGTTTAACTATCCAGACCAAGCAAAGAATGAAGCCACACATACTGATGATATGGGGAATCTTTACCGGGTGTTAGGAGATAAACCTGTTGAGTTTTGTGTTGACTATTGGGATAGGCGAATGGATCGTTGGTGTCAAGATATAGGTAAGACATTTCCCTACTTAGTCAAGTTAGTAAAATAACTTATAGCCCTATAGCCCACGTTGAGTGGGCTTAGCTTTGCCTGTAATCCTTCAATAAACAATCTCTATCAATCCACAGCTAACAATAGAAAATAAGAAAGAAAATAGCTCTTGACCTTAGCTTTGAAAGGAGTAGAATTAGCTTATCGAAACGAAACACACTGAACAGGAAGAATTAAAGTGAAACGTGAACAGTTCCTTATCACCAGCACTGAATGTCACAATGTAGTTAAGTACAAGTGGAACTCAGCTAATCGTGAAGTGGAAAACTTGATTGGTGAGGTTGCTAATGAAGACGGTGAGCGTTGGAGCCTTGTGCAATCTGAATCTGAAAAAGATGGTAAGTTTCATATATCAGGTGTTAGGGTATGGGAAAGAACAGATGGTAAACAAATCACCTTCTTTATCACTAAAGTTGCATAAGGAAATATATAATGTTTAGTGCCTACGCTCTGATGGTAGCAGTAATGATCAATGGTGAAGTGTACGAATCAGTTCCATTTGTATTCGACACTAAACAAGAATGTCTTGCATATGAGAAGGCTGTGACAAAAGATTATTATGAGACCAAATGCTTTAAAGGGACATTTAAGACAGAGAATAAGTAAAGGAAATAGATATGAAAATTACATATGATGTATTTGACAAGACAGGGATTGCAGAGACGTATCTGATCAAGGTGTCGAGCTTACAAGATAGCTCAAAAGACTATCTAGGGGATCTTGTCTATGATGTTCTAGAGGGAGATACGTCGCTATTGGACGAATTCCAACGTGTTGATATGGAGATTTATTGCAGCAATGAGTATGTCAGATGGTGGAGTGATTACATGAAAGGCTAGATCTTAAGTTTTTAAATAGGAGAAATAACATGTTCGAATACATGCCACATTTTGAAGATAACCTGGGCAACACCTGGGAAGTGAATACAATTAATTTTGTACTCATGGGGTTTGGTCGTGGCTTGTTCATAACAGCCTATTGTCAAGAACTAAAGCAAGAAAAGACCTTCACTTACGCCTATCTCAAAGATGAGCTTGTACAATGGAATTCTTGCGAGACAGTGGACTGTCTACCCCTTGATGGTAATTTCCAATCAATCTGTCAGAAAATGTTCAAAGCTTTTGACAATCAGGAATAATCAAATATGTTTATTGAAGAAATGATTTTTAGTGGTAAGCACTATTATCGTCAGAACGAGCTACAAGCTTGCCTAGAGGCTTGTAAAGCTTTGCCTGTCGAGTCGTTCCAGACACACTACAACGTCACATCAGGGACTAGCTCAGCCTGGTGGACGCACCAGAAAGTAAGCATCTGTTTTAAGGTGGAGTTTAACACTTGCCAGGAAATGCTAGCTCACTGCAATAACCTGGTAGAAGTACCAGACATCCCTACACACGATAAATGGAACAGACCGGTCATTGACCTGGTAAGCCAGGATGCATACAAAAAGATTATTAAAATTCTTGAAAATACGTTTTCTCCTGAAAATACCCCTTGCACTCTCTAGGCAATCTGATAGAATCAATCCCATGAAGAGGAAACATTCTGTTCCTCAAGTCTCTAGGAGAGACGCTATGAACGCCATCACTATCCTCCGTTCTGACATGATTGTTTTCTGTCTTGATGAAGCTATCGCCAAGGCTTTCAACGAGCCTACAGACATCGTTAAAGAGGGTTTGACCGGTACAGGTTACGGAACTGTTGAAATCAATGGTAAAGCATATGACTGGACACAGAGTCATGATCGATTCAGGTTCTTTCCTGCTGAATAATACTAGGGGCCGAAAGACCCTTTTCTTTTCTCTAAAATAAATCAAAATAGTTGTTGACCAGATTATCCGCTGTCGCTAGAATAAACACATACAGAGACAGAACGTCTCGCCAGATTCAGACTGGGTTCTTCTGAAGGGAGTTTTACCATGAACAACGAAATTGCAGTTTCCTTCGCTTCCCTGGTAAAATCCAATAACGGTTTCTTTAAATCTGAAAAGCAATCAGCTTTTCTGCTCTCCAAGTGCCAGGATACGAACACATTTGTTTGTGGCGGTTCTGTCTATAACAATTCTTTCACAATGTTTTACATCTGCGATTCCCTGGGTGTGGTCAAGGTTGAAAAGTACACACCTAAATCTGGTAAGACTGTCACCACATGGGGGCGTCAGACAGAGGAACAATATCAAGCAAACCTGGCTACCAAGGAAGCTTCCAAAGCCCGTGACATTGCTTTACAGGAAGCTCAAATGGCTAAGTTCCAAGCTCGCCAGGATGCTTTCAACAAAGCCCTCCTAGTTGCTCAAGAGATTGTTAAGGGTGAGATGATTAAAGCCGGTAGTGATGAAGGTATGGCTACTCGTGCAGTGTCCCGTATCCTCAAGGATCAAGATGGAATCACATCTTGCATGGATGCCCTGGTTAAGTTCCCTGAGTTCGTAGTTGCCTGGGAGGCATACAACAATGAACCTGGAGTGTAAAAGCTCCCTGGTGAGCTAATAGGCGCCTTCGGGCGCCTTTGTCTTGTCTAAAATAATCTGTAAATACATGAAAATAATTGTTGACGGACATTCTGATTCTGTTAGAATGAACACATAGAAACAAACAACTAAACACAGGAAGAAAGAATATGACTACTCAAAAAGAACTGACACTGTGGTCTGCACGTACTTCGGTAGCTCAAGGTAATCACTTTGTGGCTGAGCGTAAAGTAACTGAAGAAACCGCCCAAGAGTGGCTTAAAATTTTCCGTGAAGATGAACCTAATGTTTTGTTCCTAGTGTGCAAGAATAAGCCTAAAAATAAATAAGCTAGCAGGAAGCTATAACGTCCCACATTGTGGGACGTAGTTGTTTGTTGTCATATTGACAACTGTTTAATTCTACTCTCCAACTATCCCCTCTCAAATCCCCTTCTAAACCTTGTCTCTCAAGCTCTGTAGTCACTCTATTAGGTACTATAACTTGCCTGTAATGTGACCACTATCAGTAGGCGAGACTACCTTTAATAGTTAAGCACGATCAACATTCCCTCCTGTAACGTTATCATTCCACTCCACACTAACACAATCCTGTCAACAAATCCCTCCAACTATTACTATTTATCATCACATTGCCTGCATTAATAGCTTATGTCTATTATTGTGCAGAGTGGTTGCAAGTGTGCTTTGTCAAGGACTATCTGTCCATTAGTGTGTCATCTATCTTATTAGCTTAGTGTATTAGTCTAATCACATTAATCAATTCTGTTAGTCGGTAGTAGTGTTGGCACAGGATAAGCATGTATATAATGTGTGCCAAGATAGGTATGGTGTGGTGAATAGTGTCTATTAGATTGGGCTAGGAGATAGTAATAGTGTATTAAGAGGGAGACTATTAGGGAGAGAGTTGTGATAGAAATAATTCATCAGCATATTTGGCGATTCTGCTTGTCATATTGTGGTGGGTAGTGTAGGGTGTTAAGCCCTTCAGAAATAGCGACAGGTGTTTACAGACTACAGACCTTCAGCCATATTCTAGACAAAAAGAAAGAGGTCTTCTGTGTAAGCAAGACCTCTATTTTACAGGGGGTTGTTAATATTACTTGTGCTATGACTCAGATTTCTACTTCTCGCCAACCTCTCCATTTAAACTTAGCCTCAATTTCAAAGTTGTCTTGGTCATCCAGCCATACATCTAACATGAACCTACCAGTGTCCCCAAGATGAACATCCTTAAGAAGTGTTCCGTCGTAGAAGATATCATGGAGATACGCTGAACAAGGTGTTATGCTGGTAATGGACAAGCCATTTCGATCATCTTCATACTCAATAGAATATAGTGTCTTCATTTGTTATTCTCCAATATTTCCAAGGCACCTCTAAGATATCCCATGGCAAACTGTGTCACTAGATAATCAGGTGGGCATTGTCCATATTCATCTTTAAATCTTCCCTCTCTAACTCCTGTTGAACAGTACTCTGAATACAAGTCTAGATTATCTAGTGCTGTCTTCAGCAAACCTTCCACTGTTGGTGTGTCTTCCATATTAGCTACAAATAACCCCATACTATTCTAGCTCCTCAAGCAGTTCTGGATGCTCTCGTGTAAACTGTTCTTCCATATCCTCATCTACCTTAACTTCTTTTTTATTACACCGTATGCAGTAGTAATTATCAATCCAAGGCACTATACCAGCATCTAAGTTCAATCTATAGCTGTGCTCACACTGATCTTTCAAAGCATTCTTAAGATGTCTATATTTCTCTCTGATAGGAGCAGCAACAACTTGAATCTCATCACGCTCTAGTCTATCCAGTTCACGTATGGCTCTAGATATTTCTCTTTGTGTTAGCTCCGGTGCTTCACTCATATTTTCATCTCTACTATAAAATAATTTAGCCTCTTAATTGAGGCTTGTTCAAACAGCTTGTGTTAATACCTATCCACTTGTACACCCAACTTCTTATAGAAGTTCTCACTACCAATAACACCGTACCCTGCACACTTAACTTTGTCTCCAAACCTGTTTACAAGCTTTGTACCCAACCCTTTACGCCTCCACTCCTTACGAACAAATACAGACACAAGACCATCAGACTTGGTTAGGAGTGCAACAGCTACAGGCTTCTTATTTTTGTATTCAAGCTTAATGTCATACAGCTTAGGATAGTCTACAGCATATAGCAGCTCCTCTCTGAGCATCCAACCATTAACGAATAGGCGATGAGTGAGTGCAAGTTTAGCTTTCTGTGCTGTTGATAGTCTCATCACATCTTTTCCTTCTTAGGCATCTCTTCCAATTGCTCTAAATCATTTTCATAGAACAGTCTATTATCCATCCACTCCTGTTCCTCCCAATTGTAATACATCATGTCTTCCTCATATTCTTCGTCTGTCATACATCCTCCAAATAAACCCTCATAGCCCACGTCACTTGCCTACGCAAGCCTTCTTTGTAGTCATATATCACCCCATCCACAACAGATAAGGCGTGACCCCTTACACAGACATAGAATCGTCCTTCACTGTGTTTTTCAATGAAATTCTTCAATGTAATTCTGTTAGCTCTGCTATAAGGGCCCACTTTATATTTAGTATTCTTCAAGCTTGGTACTACCACTTCACGACTAACAATTCCCTTTCTGTTTTGCCTTCGACAATGCTTCTTCAAATGAGCATGAGCTTTCTCGTAGCTTGTGTTAAATGTTATAGCAAAAGCTTTGACAGTGCAATCATTTGATTCTCTCATGTTCTTTGTGTTTGTACTGAACATGTCAGCTACGTTTTTGAATTCCATACCTATAACACCTCTCTAATAGCTTCTTCCAAGCTAATTCTCTGCACATTTATCCCTTGTGCAGCTGCTTTCTCAACAATCCCTCTCAACACCGCCTCCCCATAACTTGAGAGCTTTGTGCTGTGTTTGTTCACAACATATTGACTACCTGAATACCCTGAGACAATATAACTCTGATAAGAGCTTTGTTCAATCTTAGTCACACCAGAGTTAAGCTTCCAAGCATCACCAGTAAGGTAACCCCCATGCCACACAGCGAATAGCTTGATAATCTTATTGTCATCTTTGTCAGATGAAATAGAAATGAATTGATAAGAGTCAGGATAGTAATCAGCCATCTTAATTATCCCCACCTTGAATCCGTGATTGGACTTGTTCCAACACCCCATCAATCAACATGGTAAGGTTCTCCCGAACAGTCTTTTGTTTATACCCTAGCTGCTCAAGCCTGTCAATTGTTCTTTGTGCAGAGACAAGTTCACACAGAAGGTTGGCTATTTCTAGCTTTATTTCAGTGTTCATATTTAGGCTCCATACATCCAGCAGCGAGCCTTGGTCCGAATGTATCTGGAATCATTAATGTAAAATACTGTCCTTTACGCTCTATACACTTTTTCATCACATCAAGGTAGTCAGAAGACGTTGGACTGCATCCAGCCAACAGAAGGGCAGTAGTTACCAAAGTGAAAAACTTCATTCTTTACCCCTCAAATACTCTTCTACAGCCTTCATCTGATCAATGAATGTAAAGCTGCTCATCTTGGCAATATTTGGAGTGATGTCCACCAAAACTGCTCCCTTCTCCCTGCCACACCAGATAAGGAAGTCTTTAATCACTTGTTCTTCAAATGTCGGTGGTGTGTACTCTTTCATTTGTCTAATCCTGTGAATTGTAGAACTTGCTGTATTTCCTCAGCACTCATTCCATCACAAAGAGTGAGGTATCTTAGTTTCTGTATTTCTTTTAGCTTAGGCTTCCAGTGACTAAGCACTTTCTCAACACCTTGCCAACTATCTTGTATTGAAATAAGCCCAATCATACTTTCTGTAATATGATGGTGCTCTAGCAAATAATCTTCTCTGTTCAAACTTTATTCTCCTAAGTATAAACTGGTATAATTCAATTTACAAGATAAACAATATTGCCCAGCTCAATGATAGCTGAAAGCTCATTGTATGTCTTGTTCCCATCAGCTATTGGAAGGAACGTATAGAACTTCCCATCCTTCTTTGTGACAGTGTATAGCCCCTCAAATTGTGCATATTCTATAAAGCTAATATCTGTAATCACTTTCCCATTGGATGCAAGGAAATATGTTGTCCCTTTACTTGTCTTACGTGTTTTAATAATGTCCATTAGTATTTCCTAGTTTCCTTTACAATCGATACCACCACAATAGGCACGGTGATAGGCCAGAATATAGCAGATAGAACAGAAGCCTTCCAGTTATATTTGTGTTTAGCAGACAAACAGACTAGTGCGTCAATATACACTACAATAAGTGTCACTATAAGCATGGTTAAGATAAACATTTAGTCATCTCCATAAAATTCTTCAAGGAAGACAGTGATCAATAACATCAATGTCCAGAATACAATCAGTATAAACCCTATGATGATCATGATGCAAGTATCTCAGCAAGTAACATTTCTTTCTGCTCTGTTGTCAGATACTTTGCACGAACAATTATTGAATTGTGCTTACGTGT